>Ga0208242_100031_pt1 | contig 213929 bp, 190 predicted proteins | sample SubbioAug_CSW13A_FD_184825 | JGI IMG/M metagenome (GOLD analysis project Ga0208242, IMG submission 184825) | Serpentinite rock and fluid subsurface biosphere microbial communities from McLaughlin Reserve, California, USA - CR12Aug_CSW13A (SPAdes) | ecosystem: Environmental > Terrestrial > Deep... | reverse complement strand
CTCGGGCCGCGGTTGCGGCGGCGGGGCCGGCTCGACGCGGGGCTGTGGCAACTCCATGAAGTCGGCCAGTACCTGCACCGGCACGATGGTCTCGACCACGCGGCGCAGCAGTCCGTTCTGCAGGGCCCACAGGGCCAGCACGTGGCAGCCGATCACGGCCACAATGACAAGCAGGCGGGAGGTCATGAACGGCGGACTTTCGGCGGGCGAAAAGGGGCCGCCAGAAGGCAGGCGGTGAGCGGCGCTGGCGACAGACATAGTGTAGGGCGGCTGAGTAAGGAGGGGCCCCAGGTTCAGCGACCCAATACCCAGATCAGTGCAATCAGGATGAGAGCCAGGCTGCCTCCAACAAGAGAGAGGGTTGTGAGCATGGTGATTTCAAGTGTGCGTTGAGACTGGATGTCAGTATAGCACTTAACGCAAATGAGAAGCATTAGCAACAAAAGAATGTTTGCTGCCGTTTGTGCAGACTCGTAGAAATGGGAGATGGAAGCGTGCCAGCAGTCCGTGAGCGGAGCTGGAGACAGGACGAGGGCGGTCAGGGAGCGACAGCCAGGTGCGGCTTCAGGCGCTGGCCAGGGCCGCTTCAGGTGCGCTGGCAGTGCCCTGGAAGATGTGGGCCGTGTTCAGACCCGGGCTGCACTGTGCCCAGACCGCTCGGGCACAGGACTCGCACTTGCCACACTGGGTGGCCACGCCCATTTCGAGCTGGATGTCGTCGAAAGCCAGTCCGCTGCGCGCAGCGCGGGCGATGTGTTGGTCGCTGACTCGATGGCAGACACAGACGATCATGTTGGGCTGGCTCCGGGACAATTTCGCAAATGATAATGGATGTCATTAACATGCGCAATGACCCGGGCAGCCCATGCGATCAACGGTGCCCCGGGGCGGGAGCCCCATGGGTGGTGGGAAATCAGTCAGCGTCGCCCATCTGGCTTTGCAGGTAGTTCTGCAGCCCCACCTTGTCGATGAGCTCGATCTGGGTTTCGAGGAAGTCGATGTGCTCCTCGGTGTCATCCAGGATGCCCTGCAGCAGGTCGCGCGAGACGTAGTCGCGCACGCTTTCGCAGTGGGCCATGCCGTCCTTGATGGTCTTCTGGGCGCCTTGCTCGAGTCCCAGGTCGCATTTCAGGATTTCGGGGACCGATTCGCCTACGTTGAGCTTGCCCAGGTCCTGCAGGTTGGGCAGGCCATCGAGCATGAAAATGCGGTCCATCAGGACGTCGGCGTGTTTCATTTCACCGATGGACTCTGCATATTCCTTCTTGGCCAGTTTGTCGAACCCCCAGTGCTTGAGCATGCGGTAGTGCAGGAAGTACTGGTTGATGGCCGTGAGCTCGTTCTTCAGCTGGGCCTGCAGGTGGGCAATGACTTGTGCGTCGCCTTTCATGGCGTCTCCTTGGTGTCGTTGGACGTGAAGGACATTATGGACGTTGTGTCGGACCGGGACAGGGTCCTGCATCCGCACAGCGCCATGGCGATCGCCAGTTCATCCCGCAGGAGGCGGATCACATGGGCCACACCGGCTGCGCCAGCATTGGCCAGCCCATGGATGACCGGGCGGCCGACCAGCACGGCGCTGGCGCCCATGGCCATGGCCTTGAGCACGTCGGTGCCCCGGCGTATGCCGCCGTCGACCAGCACCGGGCACCTGCCATCAACCGCAGCGACGATCTCGGGCAGCAGTTGCGCTGTGGCGGGCACCGTATCCAGGGTGCGCCCGCCATGGTTGGACACGATGATGGCCGCCGCACCTGCCTCCAATGCGAGCCGCGCATCTTCGGGGTGGGTGATGCCCTTGAGCACCAGCGGGAGCGATGTCAGCATGCCCAGCCATGCCACGTCGTCCCAGGTGGCGGCCTGGTTGCACAGGATGTCAAAGCCGACCGGACCGGGCTGCGATCCATCACCTTCGGGCGAGGCGAGGTTGATGGCTCCGACGCCGGGTGGCAGGACGAATCCGGCACGTCGCTCCCGGTCACGCGCGCCATGGACGGGTGCGTCCACCGTCAAGACCAGGGCTTCGTAACCGGCGTCTTCGGCCCGTTGCACCAGGTCGCGCATGTGCGACCGCGCAGCCATCTTGTAGAGCTGGAACCACAGCGGACCCCGCCCGGGCTCGCCCAGGTAGAGACGTGCCACGTCTTCTAGCCGGGTGCTGGACTGTGTGCTCAGAACCAGTCCGGCGCCCTGGGCCGCAGCCGCCAGTGCGGTGGCGGCCTCCCCGTGTGTGTGGGCCAGCCGCTGGTAGGCCATGGGCGCGACCATGATGGGGTGGGCCAGGGTACGGCCCATCAGTTCGGTCCAGGTGTGGCAGCCGGCAAGCGGGCGCAGCACGCGGGGGCGCAAAGGGATCTGCTGCCAGGCATTCTGGTTGGCGCGCAAGGTGATTTCATCGGCAGCGCCGCCACACAGATACGCCCAGGCACTGGGCTCTGTGCGCTCTTGGGCCAGCCGTTCGTGGTCGGCGAGCGTGACCGGCATGGAGCGATCCGGCGCCGGGCCGCCCCAAGCCGGATCAGCCCCCTCGGGGGGCAGCGACCCGCGCAGCGGTGGAGCGTGGGGGCCTTTCATGTTTCGGCCCACATGCGCAGGAGGTTGTGATAAGTGCCGGTCAGGGCGGTGGTCTCTGCCGTCTCGCCGTGGCGCCCCCGCAGCGAGAGCAGGTTCATGTCCAGCTCGTAGAGCAGACGCCGCCGCTCATCGCTGCGCACCATGCTCTGTATCCAGAAAAAGCAGGCCAGGCGGTGTCCGCGGGTGACCGGGGTGACCTCGTGCAGGCTGGTGCCCGGGTACAGCACGGCATGTCCTGCCGGGAGCTTGACGCCCCGTGTGCCGAAGGTGTCGCTGACCGTGAGTTCGCCACCGTCGTACTCGTGGGGCTCGCTGAGGAACACGGTGCAGGAGACATCGGTCCTCACGTAGTTGGGGTTGCCTGGCTCGCCACCCTTGAGGCGGACGGCGTTGTCGATGTGGGCTCCGTAGTGATTGGTGTGACCACTGTACCGATTGACCCGGGGGGTGAACACACGAAGCGGCAGGGCCGCACTGAAGAAGATGGGCGAGCGGTTGAGGCCCGCTGTGACCAGTTGCCGAATCGTTTGTGCAGCCTCACAGTCGTGTGGCAGTTGCTCGTTGTTCTTGACGGTTCTGGCCTGGGGGCCTGCGCTTTCGCGGCCGTCCTGCCAGGGTGCTGTGTCCAGCAGTTGGCGCACCCGATGGAGTTCGTCCGGTGAAAGGATGTGGGGCAGGGTGATCAGCATGAGGCTATCGGGTAACAGCAATTCGCAAGCAGCGAAGGCCACCCGGTGGTGGCCCTCGTTCGTCGGGTGAAATTGCCCTCAGTTCATCAGAACTTCAGACTGGCCGTGACCTGAAAGGTGCGACCGGCTCCCGGGACATAGTGGCCAGGGTAGAGCTGGTCGGCGTAGAGCTTGTCGGCCACGTTGGTCAGGTTGGCCTTGAGCGTGAGCCGGTCGAAGTCGAACTTGTATTCGGCCATCAGGTCGGCCGTTACGTAGGAGGGAACGGACCATTCAACGCGGGTTGGCTTCTGCTTGCTGCGGAAGTTCAGGCCAGCGCCCAGGCGCAGCTTGGGCGTGAACTGGTAGGTTGTCCACACCGTGCCGCTGTGCTCGGGGGTGAGCGACGGGCGGTCGCCGGGGCGCTCGCCCGGTGCTCCCTGCAGGCAGCCACCGCCGGGTCCCGTGGCCTGGACGGCCGGGCAGGGCGCTGCCTTGTCCACCTTGGCATTGGGCACCCACATGTAAGAGCCGAAGATCTCCCACAGGGGTGTCAGGCGACCGGCTACGTCGGCTTCGAAGCCCGATACATGGCGCTTTCCCGAGAGGGTGACCACCGGCAGGTCGGGGTCGGTGTTGCGCTCGTTGTATTTCTCGGAGTGGAACACCGCCAGGCGGGTGGTGAAGCGCTTGTCGGCCGAGTCGATGCGGGCACCGAGCTCGAAGTTGCGGCTCTTCTCCGGCGGGGTGTCAACGTTGCTGGCACCCAGCGAATAGGCATCACCCGAGGTGTTGAAGGACTGGCCGACCGAAGCGTGGAACGAGTGGTTGGGTGTCGGCTGGAACAACACACCGGCGCGCGGACTCCATTCGGAAACCTTCATGCGGTAGCTCTCTGTGCTCACGGGTCCCGGGGCGTTCTGCGGCAGGGTGAAGCTGTCGTAGTCGCCGGTCAGCTGGTCGTAGCGCAGGCCTGCAACCACTTTCCACGCCGGCGCCACCTGCACCACGTCCTGTACATAGGCACCCCAGCCCTGGGCCGTGTACTGGTTGTTCACGCGTAGCAGACGGCGCGATTCGTCCACACGGGCACCATCGGCGGGGGTGCCGGCGAGGGTGGTGGGTTTGCTCAGGTCGACGCCACCCTGGGCAGCCGAGCGGGCTGCAAAGACCACCCGCTTTTCGCGCGAAGCGTCGACGCCGGCCAGCAGCTCGTGTTTCACGCCCAGGGCCTCGAACCTGCCGGCGTAGTCGCTCTGCACCTGGGCGGTGTCCATGTCCTGGACTTTCAGGTGGGTACCCCGGGTCAGAACAGTGTTGGGGCCGAAGTCGGCCAGGGTGACCGATGTGGGGCACTGCGGATTGGTCACAGCCCCGGTCTGGGGATTGGTGCCTCGCTGGCAAATGCGGATGGCGCCCGATCGCTGGTCACGCTCGAACTGGCCCACGCGCACCTGGGTCTTGATCTCGCTGTCGCGGTTGAAGCGATGAATGTGCGACAGGCCGACGATGGTGGCTCCGCTGTCGTTGTAGTCGCTGTCGAGGCCGTAGTAGCTGTCTGGCTTGATCGGCAGCAGAACCCGGTCATTCGAGCCCGGAGTCGGGGCAATGAACGGAATGCCGTAGTTGATGCCGTTGTTGTTGTCCAGGTGGTAGAGGCTGGCTTGGATTTCGTTCTTCTCGCCAATGCCCCAGCGGTAGGCGGCGGCCAGACCGCGTTTGTCGATGCTGGAGCCGCTGCCATTGTTGTCGGCCTTGGTGGCCATGGCATTGATGCGCAAGGCCGCGCTCTCGCCCGTCTTCAGGTTGAAGTCGCCGGTGGCCCGCACATATTGGTGGCTGCCCAGAGTCAGGTCGACCTGGTGCTCGTCGATCAGCCGGGGCTGCTTGGATACCTGGTTGACCGCTCCGCCGGTGGAGCCGCGCCCGAACAGCATGGAGGCCGAGCCGCGCAGCACCTCCATGCGGTCCAGGTTGAACGTGTCGCGGTCGTAGATGGCCGGGTCGCGCATGCCGTCAATGAACAGGTCGCCGGTGGCCTGCAGCGAGAACCCGCGCAGGCGGATGTCCTCCTCGCCGCCTTCGGCCGCCAGGAAGGTGATGCCTGCGGTGTTCTTCAAGGCTTCCTTGACGGTGTCGAGGTTGCGGTCATCGATCAGGCGTTCGGTCACCACGGTGACCGACTGGGGGATGTCGCGCAATTGTTGTGTGCCCTTGCCGATGGTGACCTCGGTGGCGCGGACGGCGTCCTTGCCTTCTGGAGCTACGGCCGTTTCGGTAACGACCACTGTGGGCAGCACGACGGTGGTGCTGGGGGAGTCCTGGGCTGCTGCCCCGAATGAGCCGGCCAGCAACATGGCCCCCAGGGGCAGGGCGATGGTGTTGGTGCCGGGACGGTGGGTATGGACAGGCGCGTGCAGGCGCCGCTTTGACTTGCGTGAAGGCATGGTTGCAGTGCAGATGGGTTGTCGGCTGGCTGCAACGGTCGGCACGTCGTGGCTGGCTGGAAGTCCGATATTATTGCAAATGCGAACGATTCGCAAACAAGATGATTGGCTGTGTGGTGTGTCTGCGTCACTTTGGGTCGTGTCCTTCCCATCCGCGGTCCGGCCGGTATGTCTTGACGCAATGCAACAATCACTATCGATCGAATAGCAACTATCAATGTCGATTATTGATAGATATGCGCTATGATTCGCTACGTTGCAGCGCAGCAATGTCTGCACAAGCTTCTCCAGCAACCTCCAACCAAGGAAACACCATGTCCCTGATCAACACCCAAGTCCAGCCGTTCAAGACCACCGCCTTCGTCAACCGCGACGGCGGCAAGGGCGAGTTCATCGAGATCACCGAGAAGAATCTGCACGGCAAGTGGTCCGTCCTGATCTTCATGCCGGCCGCTTTCACCTTCAACTGCCCGACCGAAATCGAAGACGCAGCCGATAACTACGCCGAGTTCGCCAAGGCTGGCGCCGAGGTGTACATCATCACCACCGACACCCACTTCTCCCACAAGGTCTGGCACGAGACCAGCCCGGCCGTGGGCAAGGCCCGTTTCCCGCTGGTCGGCGATCCGACCCACCAGCTGACCAACGCCTTTGGCGTGCACATTCCTGAAGAAGGCCTGGCCCTGCGCGGCACCTTCGTGATCAACCCCGAGGGCGTGATCAAGACCGCTGAGGTGCACGACAACGCCATCGCCCGTGACGTCAAGGAAACCGTGCGCAAGCTCAAGGCCGCCCAGTTTGTCGCCGCCAATCCCGGCCAGGTCTGCCCGGCCAAGTGGAACGAAGGCGCCAAGACCCTGGCTCCCAGCCTGGACCTGGTCGGCAAGATCTGACCCACCCCCGCGCCGCGCCTTGCGGCGCGTCACCCCCTCAAGGGGGCAGTGCCTGCGGCCCGGCAAAGCCGGTTCCGCGGCACTCTGGACAGGGTTACCTCTTTCCGGCTTTTCCTCGGCAGTTCCGCTGCCCGTTGAGTCTGTTTGCAGACCCAGCCACCAGCGGCATTGGTTCCGCATTCCCGTTTTTCCGCATTCAAGGAGTCCGCCATGCTTGACGCCACCCTCAAAGCCCAGTTGCAGCAGTACATGGGCATGCTGCGCCAGCCGATCCGCCTGATTGCCTCGCTGGACGACAGCGCTGCCAGCCAGGAGATGCGCGGTCTGCTGGACGACGTCGTGGGCGTGTCTGACAAGATCAGCCTGGATCTGTCGGGCCAGGATGCGCGCAAGCCCTCCTTCGTGATTGCCCGGGACGGCGAGACCTCGGGTGTGCGCTTTGCCGGTCTGCCGCTGGGGCACGAATTCACCTCGCTGGTGCTGGCCCTGTTGTGGACCGGCGGCCACCCGCCCAAGGTCGAGCAGGAGGTGATCGATTCCATCAAGGCGCTGGAGGGTGACTTCGCGTTCGAGGTCTACATGTCCCTGTCCTGCCACAACTGCCCGGACGTGGTGCAGGCCCTGTCGTTGATGGCCATCGTCAACTCCAACATCCGCACCGTGGTGATCGAGGGAGGCACCTTCCAGCAGGAGGTAACCGAGCGCGAGATCATGGCCGTACCCATGGTCTTCCTCAATGGCCAGGTATTTGGCTCTGGCCGCATGACGGTGGAAGAGATCGTCGCCAAACTCGATACGAATGCCGGTCAGCGCGAAGCCGCCAGGCTCAATGCCAAGGACCCCTACGACGTGCTGATCGTTGGTGGTGGCCCGGCCGGCGCGGCGGCTGCGGTCTACGCCGCGCGCAAGGGTATCCGCGTGGGCGTGGCGGCCGAGCGCTTCGGTGGCCAGGTCAACGACACCCTGGCCATCGAGAACTACATCTCGGTGCTGGAAACCGATGGCCCTAAATTCGCCGCAGCGCTGGAGGCCCAGGTGCGCCACTATGAAGTGGACCTGATGAACCTGCAGCGTGCCGAGAAGCTGATTCCGGCCAGCGAGCCAGGCGGTCTGGTGCAGGTGCAGATGGCCAATGGTGGTGTGCTCAAGGCGCGCAGCGTCATCCTGTCCACCGGCGCGCGCTGGCGCAACGTCAACGTGCCTGGCGAGCAGGAGTACAAGAACAAAGGCGTGGCCTATTGTCCGCACTGCGATGGCCCGCTGTTCAAAGGCAAGCGCACGGCTGTCATCGGCGGCGGCAATTCGGGTGTGGAAGCTGCCATCGACCTGGCCGGCATCGTCCAGCATGTGACGCTGATCGAATTTGCCGACCAGCTCAAGGCGGACGCCGTGTTGGTCAGCAAGCTCAAGAGCCTGCCCAACGTGACCATCCACGTGAATGCCCAGACCACCGAGATCACCGGTGCCGACGGCAAGGTCAATGGCCTCAGGTACAAGGACCGCGTGAGCGGTCAGGAACACCTGGTGCCACTGGAAGGTGTGTTCGTGCAGATCGGTTTGGTGCCCAACACCGAGTTCCTCCGGGGCACGGTCGAACTCAGCCGCTTCGGCGAGATCGTGGTCGACGCCAAGGGGCACACCAACGTGGAGGGCGTGTTTGCCGCTGGCGACTGCACCACGGTGCCGTACAAGCAGATCGTGATCGCTGCGGGCGAGGGGGCCAAAGCAGCCCTCAGCGCGTTCGATCACCTTATCCGCACACCGGTTCCGGCCGAGAACGCATCTGCCGCTGTCGCTGCCTGATCTGCATCCTCGCTCCTACCGCTTGCCCATCAAGGGCCCTGGTCTTCCAGGGCCCTTTTTTTTCGCTTCACAGGCTTTTGGTAGCGCTGGATTCAGGGCGCATGAGGTTGTTGCAAGGTCCGCGTCAGGAGTCGAGCTCTTCGCTAGGGGCTTACCCTAGGTTTGCTCCCGGGTCGTGTCAACAGCAATTTTGCTGTAAGTAAGTGCGTCGACAGTCGGTCCCGTAATGCCAAAAACCGCACGGTGGACGGCATGCAAAGCGTGGCGGCTCAACCCGCCGAAACATCCAGCGCATCACTACGAGGAGATGACGTTCATGTCGAGTGACAACAACGCAAAGGCCTATTGGTCTGCGACGCTGGGCCTGCTGACCAAAGTATTGGTCATCTGGGCCGTCGTGTCGTATGGAGCAGGCATCCTGTTCGCCCCTGCTCTCAACAGCATCAAGCTCGGCGGCTACCCGCTGGGTTTCTGGTTCGCCCAGCAGGGGTCCATCTACATCTTCATCGCGCTGATCTTCTGGTACGCGAAGAAGATGAAAGACATCGACCGCAAGTTCGGCATGCAGGAAGACTGACCAACACAAGGACCTGACAAATGGGACTTCAAGCAATGACCTATCTGGTCGTGGGGCTGAGCTTCGCGATCTACATCGGTATCGCCATCTGGGCGCGTGCCGGCAGCACCAAGGACTTCTACGTGGCCGGCGGTGGTGTGCACCCCGTGACCAACGGCATGGCAACCGCCGCCGACTGGATGTCGGCCGCCTCTTTCATCTCGATGGCGGGCCTGATCTCCAACATGGGCTACGGCGGCGCCGTGTTCCTGATGGGCTGGACCGGTGGCTATGTGCTGCTGGCCTGCCTGCTGGCTCCGTACCTGCGCAAGTTTGGCAAGTTCACGGTGCCCGAGTTCATCGGTGACCGCTACTACTCGCAGGTGGCGCGCAACGTGGCCGTGGTGTGTCTGCTGGTGGCCTCCATCACCTACATCATCGGACAGATGACAGGTGTGGGCGTGACCTTCGCGCGCTTCCTGGGCGTATCGAGCTCGCAGGGCATCTACATCGGTATGGCCATCGTGTTCGCCTACGCCGTGTTCGGCGGCATGAAGGGCATCACCTACACCCAGGTGGCGCAGTACATCGTGCTGATCCTGGCCTACCTGGTGCCGGCTTTCTTCATCTCCCTGAACCTGACCGGCAACTTCCTGCCGCAACTGGGTCTGGGCTCCAACCTGGCCGGTACCGACGTGTCGCTGCTGACCAAGCTCGATCAGGTGGTGACCGATCTGGGCTTCGGACAGTACACCACGGCCTCCGCCGGAACCACGATCAACATGGTGTTCTACACCATCTCCCTGATGATCGGTACCGCTGGTCTGCCCCACGTGATCGTGCGCTTCTTCACCGTGCCCAAGGTGCACGACGCCCGCATGTCCGCTGGCTGGGCGCTGGTGTTCATTGCGCTGCTGTACACCACGGCTCCTGCCGTGGGTGCCATGGCACGCCTGAACCTCTTCGGCACCACCAACACCGCCGTCGGCATCACCCAGAACGCCGCCGGCCAGCTGGTTGTGAACCCCGAAACGGTCAACGCCAATGCCGACCTGTACGCGACTGAAGCCAGCCTGGTCTACGAGCAGCGTCCTGACTGGATGAAGCGCTGGGAAGCCACCGGCCTGCTGAAGTGGGAAGACAAGAACGGTGACGGCCGGATCCAGTTCTACAACAGCGCCACCAAGAATGAAGCCGTGCTGGCCAAAGCTGAGGCCGCAGGCTGGAAGGGCAACGAACTGACGGTGAACGCCGACATCATCGTGCTGGCCAACCCGGAGATCGCGCAGCTGCCCAACTGGGTGATCGCGCTGGTTGCCGCCGGTGGTCTGGCTGCCGCGCTGTCGACTGCCGCCGGTCTGCTGCTGGCCATTTCCTCGGCCATCTCACATGACCTGATCAAGGGTGCCATCAACCCCAACATCAGCGAGAAGAACGAGCTGCTGGCAGGCAAGTTTGCCATGGCAGGCGCCATCTTCGTGGCCGGTTACCTGGGTTTGAATCCGCCGGGCTTCGCGGCCGGTACGGTGGCCCTGGCCTTCGGTATCGCCGCCTCGACGATCTTCCCGGCCCTGATGATGGGTATCTTCAGCAAGACCATCACCGACAAGGGCGCCAGCGCCGGCATGATCGCAGGTCTGGCCGTGACCCTGTTCTATGTGTTCGCACACAAGGGCATCTTCTTCATCGCCGGCACCGGCTACCTCGACCTGATCGGTGGCGCCAACAGCTTCTTCACCATCACCCCCGAGGCCTTCGGCACCGTGGGCGCGATCGTGAACTTCGCTGTGGCCTACATCGTCAGCAAGATGGGCGCTCCAGTGCCATCGCACATCGCGGCCATGGTCGATGGCGTTCGCACTCCCAAGGGTGCAGGCGCAGCCACCGGTCACTGATGAAGCGGTGAGGGCCTGAACCGGCTCTCGGGCGGTCTCCGTACCGCCTGCTGACCGACCCCGTCGGGTGACCGGCGGGGTTTTTTTCTTGCGACAATCAGGCTGAGTCAACCGCAGGCCCCAGAGGAGCCATTCATGAGCATCTACATCTTCAACTGGCTGTTTCTGCTGGCGCTGTTTCCCATTGCCTTTTTCTGGCTGCGGCGTGCCTGGCGCATCCTCGTCAAGCGCGACTTTTCGGAGGTGGCGCTCAAGAAAGGTCTGCCGCCACCCAATGCCGAGCGCTATGCGCCTTACGAGATGATCATCAACCTGCTGGGCGGGGTGGTGATGGTGGGGGTGCTGGTGGCGGTGCTGGGCTTTCAGGCACTGGCACGCGAAGACTGGGTGGCCATTGCCGGCTCCACCCTGTGGATCAAGCTGTTCGCTTCGTTTGCCCTGAGCCGTCAGGCGCATGGCCTGGGACCGGCACGCAAGAAGAAGTCCGACGACAAGGAGTCGCCTGCCGGATCCTGATCTGTCGGCTTCGGCCCCACATCCAGCAACAAGGCCACCCGCGGGTGGCCTTGTTGCATCTGGATTCCCGATCAGTCAGTACGCCAGGCGCTCGGGCCGGATTTCCTGCAGGATGGTGGTGGCGATCTCTTCGATCGACTTGGTGGTGGTCGACAGCCAGCGGATACCTTCGCGGCGCATCATGGCCTCGGCTTCGGCCACTTCGGCACGGCAGTTGTCCAGGCTGGCGTAGCGCGAATTGGGTCGCCGCTCATTGCGGATCTCGGCCAAGCGGTCGGGTGCAATGGTCAGGCCAAACAGTTTCTTGCGGTGAGGCACCAGCGCCGGGGGGAGCTTGCGGCGTTCGAAATCCTCCGGAATCAGGGGGTAGTTGGACGCCTTCAGGCCGTGTTGCATGGCCAGGTACAGCGAGGTGGGCGTCTTGCCGCTGCGGCTGACGCCGACCAGGATGACATCGGAGCCTTCCAGGTCCTTGTGACTCTGTCCGTCGTCGTGCATGAGCGCGAAGTTGATGGCCTCGATGCGCTCGTTGTATTCCTTGCTCTTGGAGGCGTCCGAAAACCGGCCCACCCGGTGGTTGGACTTGATGCCCAGCTCCGACTCCAGTGGTTCGACGAAGGTGCCGAACATGTCGAGGATCATGCCCTGGCATTGCTCCTTGACCACCCTGAGCACGTCCATGTTGACGACGGTGGTGAAGACCAGGGGGCGTTTGCCTTCGATCTCGGCCGTGTGGTTGATCTGCCGGACCGCCTGGTGGGCCTTGTCGACGTTATCAAGGAACGGCAGGCGTACGCGTCGCACCGGAGCCTCAAACTGGGCCAGGATGGCGTTGCCGAAGGTCTCGGCGGTGATGCCGGTGCCATCGGAGATGAAGAAGGCCGTTCGGTTGGGCATGGTCGTTGGGGTCGTCAAGTCGGGACAGGCGGTGGGTCGGAAGGAAATTCAGGCGGCATGGCAACGGTTTCACGGCCGGGCAGCAGCGACCAGCCCGCCCGACAGCGGCCAGCGCCTACAATTGCGGGCTTGCTGCCGGCCGACATCTCCGCCCGCAAGCGTACCCTGATTTGAGCCCCCTGCGCGACGCCCGGACCCATAACAGAACGACAGGTCATCTGCAGACGCATGGAGCACCCGGTTTTTCAACCTTAGGAGTCTTCCCATGTCCAACCTGTTCAGCCCGACCGATCTGGTCGTGCCCTTCGAGAAACTGCGCATGTCCGACGTCGAAGTCGTCGGCGGCAAGAACGCCAGCCTGGGCGAGATGATCTCCCAGTTGCCCGAAGGCGTGAAGGTGCCCACAGGCTTTGCCACCACGGCCCACGCCTTCCGCGAGTTTCTCAAGGCCGACGGCCTGACCGAGCGCATCAACGCCCGCCTGGATGCGCTCGATACCGAAGACGTTCGAGCCCTGGCCGAGGCCGGCGCCGAGATCCGCGCCATGGTCGAGAACCAGCCTTTCCCGGCCGATCTGGAAAAGGCCATTCGGGAGGAGTTTGCACGTCTGTCGGCCGGCAACCCCGATGCTTCCTTCGCCGTGCGCTCGTCGGCCACTGCCGAAGACCTGCCAGATGCCTCGTTTGCGGGTCAGCAGGAGACCTTCCTGAACGTGCATGGCATCGAGGATGTGCTGCACAAGATGAAGGAGGTGTTCGCCTCCTTGTATAACGACCGCGCCATCAGCTACCGCGTGCACAAGGGCTTTGCCCATGCCGATGTGGCCCTGTCGGCCGGCGTCCAGCGCATGGTGCGCTCCGATACCGGGGCGGCTGGTGTGATGTTCACCATTGACACCGAGTCCGGTTTCGAGGACGTGGTGTTCATCACCTCCAGCTATGGCCTTGGCGAGACGGTGGTGCAGGGCGCCGTGAATCCCGATGAGTTCTACGTTCACAAGCCGATGCTCAAGGCCGGCAAGCGCGCTGTGATTCGCCGCAACCTGGGTTCCAAGCTGATTCAGATGGTGTTCAGCACACCCGAAGAAAAGGCTGCCTCCGGAAAGCTGGTCAAGACCGTCGATGTGCCGGTTGAACTGCGAAACCGCTACAGCCTGACCGAAGCCGATGTCGAACAGCTGGCAAAGTACGCGTTGGTGATCGAGCAGCACTACGGCCGCCCGATGGACATCGAGTGGGGCAAGGACGGCACCGACGGCCAGCTCTACATCCTGCAGGCCCGCCCGGAGACGGTGAAAAGCCAGGCCGCCGGCAAGGTCGAGATGCGCTACAAGCTCAAGGGCAAGGGTGCCGTGCTGGCCTCTGGCCGAGCGATCGGCCAGAAGGTGGGCACCGGCCCGGTGCGCCTGGTGCACAACATCAGCGAGATGGACAAGGTGCAGCCGGGCGACGTGCTGGTCACCGACATGACCGACCCGAACTGGGAGCCGGTGATGAAGCGCGCCAGCGCCATTGTCACCAACCGCGGTGGTCGCACATGCCACGCGGCCATCATCGCGCGCGAACTCGGCATTCCGGCCGTGGTGGGCTGCGGCGACGCCACCGAGACCCTCAAGGATGGCAACCTGGTGACGGTCAGCTGCGCCGAAGGCGATACCGGCAACATCTATGATGGTCTGCTGGAGACCGAGGTGACCGAGGTCAAGCGGGGCGAAATGCCTCCCATTGACGTCAAGATCATGATGAACGTCGGCAACCCGCAGCTGGCCTTCGACTTCGCCCAGATTCCCAACGGCGGCGTCGGCCTGGCCCGGTTGGAATTCATCATCAACAACAACATCGGGGTGCACCCGAAGGCCATCCTGGACTACCCGGCCATTGATGCCGACCTGAAGAAGGCCGTGGAGTCGGTCGCCCGTGGCCACGCGTCGCCGCGCGCGTTCTACGTGGACAAGGTGGCCGAGGGCGTCGCCACCATCGCCGCTGCCTTCTGGCCCAAGCCGGTCATCGTGCGCCTGTCGGACTTCAAGTCCAACGAGTACCGCAAGCTGGTGGGTGGCAGCCGCTATGAACCCAATGAAGAGAACCCGATGCTGGGCTTCCGCGGCGCGGCCCGCTACATCAGCGAGGACTTTGCCGAGGCCTTTGCCATGGAGTGCGAAGCGCTCAAGCGCGTGCGTGAGGACATGGGCCTGACCAACGTGCAGGTGATGGTGCCCTTTGTGCGCACGCTGGAGCAGGCGCGCAAGGTGACCGAGTTGCTGGCCAGCAAAGGCCTCAAACGCGGCGAAAACGATCTCAAGACCATCATGATGTGCGAGATCCCGAGCAACGCGGTGCTGGCCAACGACTACCTTCAGTACTTCGATGGCTTCTCTATCGGTTCCAACGACCTGACCCAGCTGACGCTGGGCCTGGACCGCGACTCCGGCCTGGAGCTGCTGGCGCACGACTTTGACGAGCGCGACCCGGCGGTCAAGGCGCTGCTCAAGCTGGCGATCGGTGCCTGCAAGGCCCAGGGCAAGTACGTCGGCATCTGTGGCCAGGGCCCCAGCGACCACCCTGATTTTGCCCAGTGGCTCAGGGACGAAGGCATCAGTTCCATTTCGCTGAATCCGGATTCGGTGGTGGACACCTGGCAACTGCTCGCTGGCAGCTGATCGCCAGGCGGCTGGGTTTCAAAGCGGCAGGGCTTGCGCCCTGCCGCTTTTTTTTGTTGCGCTGCAGCGTAAGGAGGGGGTCAGAGGACGGGGCACAATGGGGGGAGAGCAGGCAGCCAGGTACTGCACCACCGATCGAGGAGACACCGATGTTTCAAGGCTTGGGCGCTCAAAGGCTGGTGGCCCTGTTCGTGGCCGGCTGGGTTGCACTGAACTTCCCGCTGCTGGCCTTGTGGGACGTGGACGTTCGTGTGCTCGGCCTGCCCTTGTTTCCGTTGGCACTCTTCGTGCTGTGGGGCGTGCTGATTGGTGCGCTGGCCTGGGTGGTCGAGCGCAGTCACGAACGCGGTTACATGGGCAGTGAGGCCGATCGCTGAGGACAGAGCATGCTGTCCTCAGGCTTGGTCATCGCGGTTTCTTTCGCCTACCTTCTGCTGCTGTTTGCCGTTGCCTATTGGGGCGACAGCCGTGCCAAGCAAGGGCGATCGGTGATTGGCAACGCCTGGGTTTATGCCTTGTCCATGGCCGTCTACTGCACCGCCTGGACCTATTTCGGCAGCGTGGGCCGGGCGGCCAACTCGGGGGTCTGGTTCCTGCCCATCTACCTGGGGCCGATGCTGGCGATGATCATGGCCTGGATGGTGGTGCGCAAGATGATTCGCATCGCCAAGACCTACCGCATCACGTCGATCGCCGACTTCATCGCCAGCCGCTACGGCAAGAGTCCGACGCTGGCCGGCCTGGTGACCTTGATCACCGTGGTCGGCATCGTTCCCTACATAGCATTGCAGCTCAAGGCCATATCCAGCGGCTATGCGCTGCTCACCACGCCCCTGGGTTCACCCCAGGCGCATGGTCAGGCATGGCTGCAGGACGGCACGTTCTATGTGGCCCTCGCCCTGGCCGGGTTCACCATGGTCTTTGGTGCACGCCATCTGGACAGCACGGAACGGCACGAAGGCATGGTGGCGGCCATCGCGTTCGAGTCGGTCGTCAAGCTGGTGGCTTTCCTGGCGGTCGGGCTGTTTGTCAGTTTCAGCCTGTTCTCCAGTCCGGCCGACATCTTCGACCGGGCCTGGGACATCCCCGAACTGCGCCGGCTGTTGCAGTTCGGCCAGGGGCAGCCGTTCGCCTACGCCCAGTGGTTCGGCCTGATCCTGCTGGCCATGCTGTCGGTCATCTTTCTGCCGCGCCAGTTCCAGGTGATGGTGGTTGAAAACGTGGACGAGCGGCACTTGCGGCGTGCGGTCTGGGTATTCCCACTGTATTTGTTCCTCATCAACCTGTTTGTGCTGCCGATTGCCATCGGCGGATTGCTGCACTTTGGGGTCGGTGCCATGGACCCCGAGACCTTCGTGCTGTCGCTGCCCCTGTCGCAGGGGCAGATGGCCCTGGCCCTGTTTGCCTTTGTCGGCGGCCTGTCGGCCGCTACCGGCATGGTGATCGTGGAAGCCATCGCCGTTTCGACCATGGTGTGCAACGACCTGGTCATGCCTCTGCTGCTGCGCATGCGGCGCTTCGGCGCCCGTGCCAGCGGTGACCTGACCGGCCTGCTGCTCGGCATCCGCCGTGTCGCCATCCTGGGCATCCTGCTGCTCGGCTATCTTTACTTTCACCTGGCGGGAGAGGCCTACGCGCTGGTGAGTATTGGCCTGATCAGTTTCGCCGCCGTGGCCCAGTTTGCACCGGCGCTGCTGGGGGGCATGTACTGGAAGGGCGGAACGCAACGCGGTGCACTGGCCGGTCTGCTGCTTGGGTTCGCGCTCTGGGCGTACACCCTGATGCTGCCCTCGCTGGCCAAGTCCGGCTGGCTCCTGGACGCCGATTTCCTCGAGCATGGCCTGCTGGGCTGGTCCCTGCTCAAGCCGGAAGCCTTCCTGGGCCTGTCGGGCCTGGACAACCTAACGCACTCGCTGTTCTGGAGTCTCCTGGGAAACATTGGTGCCTATGTGGGTGTGTCCCTGTGGCGTTCGCCAACGGCCAGCGAGACCAGCCAGGCGCTGCTGTTTGTGGACGTCTTCAACCGGACGGCGTCGTCGCGCCCGGTGTTCTGGCAGGGCAAGGCGCAGGTGTCAGCCCTGCTTCCGCTGGCTGGCCGCTTCCTCGGAATTGAACAGGCGCAAAAGTTGTTTGCCGACTACGCGCGGCGGGTCGGCGTGTCCGGGGTGGACCAGATCCCGGCCGATGCGCGGCTGGTGCAGTTTGTAGAGACGCAGCTGGCCGGTGCCATCGGCAGCGCCTCGGCCCGGGTGATGGTGGCTTCGGTTGTGGAGGAGGAGGCGCTGGATCTGGATGATGTGATGCGCATCCTGGACGAGGCGTCGCAGTTGCGGGCGTATTCCCACGCCCTTGAGGAGAAGTCGCACTCGCTCGAGCGGGCCACCGCCGAGCTGCGCGAGGCCAACGACAAGCTCAAGAGCCTGGATCGTCTCAAGGACGACTTCATGTCGTCGGTGACGCATGAACTGCGCACGCCCTTGACGTCGATCAGGGCCTTGTCGGAATTGATGCGGGATGATCCGGACATGGCCTCCGAGCAACGCCAGCAGTTTCTGGACATCATCGTCACGGAGACCGAGCGGCTGAGTCGGCTGGTGAACCAGGTTCTGGACATGGCAAAGATCGAAGCTGGGCATGCTGAATGGCACACGGACGACATCGACATGAAGGAGTTGCTGGAACAGGCGGCCAACACCATGGCCGAAACCTTCCGGGAAGGGGGCGTACGCATGGTGCTCGACCTGCATGCGCCCGGGCGTCCTGTGCGAGCCGATGCTGACCGCATCACCCAGGTCGTGTTGAACCTGCTGTCCAACGCCGCCAAGTACGCTCCCAGAGGGGCAGGGCGGGTCGAGATGCGCTTGCGCCACGATGCACAGGGTGTGCAGGTGGAGGTACAGGACAACGGGCCGGGTATCGAACCCGACCAGCACGCCATGGTGTTCGAACGTTTTCGCCAGGTTTCGGGGGACCACCACTACCGCCCCGGTGGCACGGGCCTGGGCCTGCCGATCAGCCGCCAGATCGTGAACCACTTTGGTGGCCGCATGTGGCTGCATTCCACACCGGGCCAGGGGGCCTGCTTTGGTTTCTCCCTGCCTTGGATGCCGCTTGGGGATGAAAAAGACAAGAGGAGTACTAACCGATGAGCAAGAAGATCCTGATTGCCGATGACGAGCCCAACATCCTGATCTCGCTGGAGTTCCTGATGAAGCGCGAGGGCTATGAGGTTGTGGTGGCCAGGGACGGACAGGAAGCCCTGACCGCCATCGAGAGGGAGCGGCCGGCACTGGTGCTGCTGGATGTGATGATGCCCGTCAAGACTGGCTTCGATGTCTGCCATGAGGTGAGGGCCAGTGAGACCCTGCGCGATACCCTGATCCTGATGCTGACCGCCAAGGGTCGGGACACCGACGTGGCCAAGGGCCTGGCCCTGGGCGCCAATGCCTACATGACCAAGCCCTTCTCGACCAGAGAACTGGTTCAGAAGGTGCGCGAGATGCTGGGTGAGGCTGCATGAGCGGACAGAAGCGGACCGACCGTCGTCTTTGGTGGTTGCTGGCGGCGGCAGCCGTCCTGTCCATCGGTTGGCTTGTGCTGACCTTTGCATTGGTCGGTTCGACGCTGGAGCCCGGCGCGCGTGCCGGTGTGGCCGAGCTGATGGGTGATCGCTGGCTGCTGATCTCGCTGACCTGGGGTGCCGGCATGGCGGCCATCGCCTGGGCCCTCAAACGATGGTTCGACCATTGGGTCACACCGTCGGTGCAGTTGGCCGAAGAGGCACAGGTGCTGCTGCGTACCGACGTGGTGCGGGAGCTCAAGCCCAAGGGCAATGTCGAGACCAAAGTGCTGGCCGACCTGTTCAACCAGCTTGTGGGCCAACGCGAAGAGCTGCGGCGCCTGATGGACGAAAAGGTCCAGGCCGCAGCGCAGGGCATTGAACAGGAGAAGAGCCGGCTCGCCGCGCTCATGTCCGAGCTGACCCAGAGCGTGGTGGTTTGCAACCTGGACGGCCGCATCCTGCTCTACAACAACCGGGCCCGCATGCAGTTCAAGGCATTGTCGCAGGCGCCCGGTGTGGCCGGTGGTGCCGAGCTGATCGGATTGGGGCGCTCCATCTACGCCGTGTTTGACCGCAAGCTGGTGGCCCATGCGCTGGACAACATCCAGCAACGGATGTTGCGGGGGGCTGCCCAGCCATCGGCCCAGTTCGTGACCAGCACGGCGGCCGGTCAGCTGTTGCGAGTGCAGATGGCACCGGTGCGTTCCGTGCAGGCGCAGATGGCCGCGGCCGCGGCCGATCGGGCCGAGCTCTCCGGCTTTGTGCTCATGCTCGACAACATCACCCGCGATTTTGAAGACGAGTCCGCCCGTGACCAGGTGTTGCACACCCTGACCGAACGCAGCAGGGCAGCCCTGGCCAACATGCAGGCCGCGCTGGACATGCTTGACTACCCCGACATCGAGCCCGCCATGCGCGAGCGCTTTCTCGGTGTGATACGGGACGAGACCCGCACCCTCGGGCAGCGCATCAAAGAGGTTGAAAGCGGGTCCGCCAACAGCCTCAAGACCCGCTGGCCGCTGGAGGAAATGCTGGGTTCGGATCTGGTGGGCGCTGCCATCCGGCGCATCGAGACCATGACTGGCCTGCCGGCGTCGCCGGTCGATGTGGACGGTGCGCTGTGGCTCAAGGTCGAGAGCTTCACGCTGATGCAGGCATTGGTCTATCTGGCAGGCCGCTTGTCCGACGAGTTCGAAATCCGCTTCGTGCAGCTTCGGCTGTCACCCGCCAGCGGCAGCGCGGGCAAGGCCCAGCTGGACCTGATGTGGTCGGGGCAGGCCATGAGCACGGAAACGGTGATGAGCTGGGAAATGGATGCCATGAAGGTGGGCAACGAGACCCTGCGCCTGACGGTTCGCGATGTGATCGAGCGGCACGGAGGCGCCTTCTGGTTCGAGCGGGACCGTGCCAGGCACCAGGCCTTCTTCCGTTTTCTGCTGCCACTGGCCAATCCGCAGGAACAGGTCGATTTCGCCACCTTTGTGCGCAACGAGAGTCGGCCCGAGTACTACGACTTCGACCTGTTCAAGACCACCGAGCAGACCCGCAGTCTGGATGACCGGAAGCTGGTGGACCTGGTCTACACCGTGTTCGATACCGAGACCACCGGGCTCAACCCCTCGGACGGAGACGAGATCATCCAGATCGGCGCCACACGCATTGTCAACGGCAAGTTGTTGCGCCAGGAGTGCTTCGAGCAGCTGGTGGACCCGCGGCGGCCTATACCGGCCGCGTCCATTCCCATCCACGGCATCCAGCCCGAAATGGTGGTGGGGCAGCCGGTGATCGAGGAGGTGCTGCCGGCATTCCACGCCTTTGCGCAGGACACGGTTCTGGTTGCGCACAACGCTGCATTCGACATGCGCTTCCTGCAGATCAAGGAAAAGAAGACCGGCATCGTGTTCGACCACCCGGTGCTCGACACCCTGCTGTTGTCGGCGGTGGTGCATCCCAATCAGGATTCGCACCGGCTGGAAGCCATTGCCGAACGCTTCAACGTCACCATCATCGGGCGCCATACCGCCATGGGCGATGCCATGGTCACCGCCGAGATTCTGATCAAGCTCATTCCATTGCTGGCGGAAAAGGGCATTCACACCCTTGGGCAGGCACGTGAGGCTGCGCAGCAGACGTACTACGCACGACTGAAGTATTGACCCCTCTGCGTCGGGAGGTCACATCTTGTAGCGCTGACCCAGCACGGACTGCAGGGCCTGGACGACCTGAAACGCGTCCTTGAGCTGGGTGCGCTCGAAGTTGGAGATGTCGTCCGGGTCCATGAAGTTGTCGGGAGATTGGCCTGACTGGATCTGGCGCGACTGGTGCTGGATGCGGGTGAAGGCGAGGAACTCCAGGGCATCACGCAGGTCGCGTGCGCTCTGTTCGCTGATGGCACCACCAGCGGCAGCGCTGGTCAGGCGGTCGTGGGTGTTGACGGCGGCGTCGCCACCTGCGAGTGCGTAGACCCGTGCCAGGTCCACGATGGGGACGATGCCGGTGTGCTTGAGGTCGATCTTGCCCTTGTTCTCGCCGCTACGAATGGTGCTGATGCCCTTGAACATGCCCAGGGGGGGCGTGTGCGTGAGGGCATTGCCCACCATGTAGGCCAGGAAGATGCTGTTCCCTTTGGTCCTGTGCAACACGTCGGCGCGCAGGCCTTCGAGCAACTCGTGCTTGCCGTACACGGCGCGCAGGTCGAAGAACACGCAGGTGAGCATCAGCGACTTGGGGTCCGGCTGCCCGGTCCAGCGGGTGAAGTATTCGGACCAGCGACGGCGCGGCTGCCGCCAGGTGTCGGTCATGGCCATCATCTCGCCCGGACAGTAGATGTAGCCGCAGGCATCGAGACCGTCGCAGACAAACTGGGCCAGCTCGCGGAAGTAGGCCCCATGTGCCGTCTCGTCGTAGGTGTCGTCCAGCACCAGGCAGTTGTCCTGGTCGGACTTGGCGGTCTGTTCGTTGCGCGCCTGTGATCCGGCCGCCACCCACACATAGTCCACCGGAGGCGGGCCCAGCCGCAATTCGGCCAGTTGCAGCAGACGGCTCGTGATGGCATCCGTGATGGCCGTGATGATGTGTCCGGTGCTGTAGGCCGAGGCCTCTGCAGCGGCCAGGTTCTGCTGAAGTCGCTTGATCTTGGCGGCCGAAGCCTGCAGTCCCTCGACACCGGTCTGCTTGTAGATCTCACCGGCCAGATAAACCGCCGAGGTGCTGTGCTGCTCCGTCAGGTCGGTGGCGGTGATCATGCCGGCGATGTGTTGTCCATCGAGTACCGGTACATGGTGGATGTTGTGCCGAGCCATCAGGAGCAGGGCATCGAAGGCCGGGTTCTGCACGTCGATGCTCATGGGCGCCAGGGTGGCGATGTCCATGATTGGACGGCTGGTGTCCAGGCCCGATGCGATGACGCGGTTGCGCAGATCGCGATCGGTGATCAGGCCGAACAGGTGGTCCTGTTCAACGATCAGGACCGAAGACACGCGTTTGTCGCGCATCACCTCGGCTGCGGCCCGGATGGAGGTTTGCGGTGGCAGGGTGATCGGCGGGCGCTTGATCAGGGCGCGCACCGGCGTTGTCATGAGGTTCAGTGCCGGGTCGGCAGCCGGATTGGCCCTCGCCATGGCTGTGCGGCCACCCGTGGGGGTCTCGAACAGTTGGGCCAGCAGGGGCAGCTCGGTGCGGATATCGCCAAACGTCGCGGTGTCCATCTCGGCCCAGGTGCTGTCCGTTGTGGCCAGGGCCACCGAAACACCCAGTTCCCCGGCTCGGGAGCCGCCAAACCAGTCACCGGTCTCCAGTGCAAGCACCACCTCACCCGATTCATTGAGCAGATCGACCTGACCTTCGATCAGCCACTCAATGTGCGCGTTGTCTGGGATGGCGACACGCTGGCTGCCAGCTGGCTGGGTTTGAGGTTGCAGCCGCTCGACGAGACGCTGCTGCAAGGCCGCGGACAGCCGTCCCAGCCAGTGGTGGTTCCGGATGGCGAGGGCGAGGCGGTCCAAGCCGAACTGCGGGGGGGCGGTGTGCATGGTCGTGTATGGGCAGTCTTTGCAATGAATGCTACACCTCGGCCGCCACGCAGGGGGTAAACCCTCGACCGCCTTGATCTGTATCAGTCTGAAGGCGCCGGGCCGATGCGTTGGCGGTAAGCTAACGGCATGGGGCCAGCCGCGGATGGCGGTCCGGCGCAAATCAGAATGAAGAAAGTTGTTGCCATGAAGCTGGAGCCTCGAGACCGCTTGTGCTGGCGCAGGAGCCTGCGCACCACGGGTTCGCTTCTGCTGGCGGTGAAATATGCCCGGAACATGAACCGGCTCGATATCGACCACGGTGTCGGCGAATCAAGGGACTGACCGGATGGCCGGACCGCAGGATCAGGGTTGGCAGGTCGGGCAGCGCGAGGCCAGGCGCGCCTTCAGGAAGCAACTCAACAAGGTGTACCTCTGGTATACGGGGGGCTTCTTCGTCTTCGTGCTTGCCTTGGCCGTGCTGGAGCAGGCCGGCCTGCCCCGAGAGTGGATTGGCTTCATTTTTCTGCTGGCCACCATCGGCCTCTATGCCGGCATCGGCATCATGAGTCGCACCACCGATGCCACCGAGTACTACGTGGCAGGTCGTCGGGTACCGGCGGTCTACAACGGAATGGCCACGGGTGCCGACTGGATGTCGGCCGCTTCCTTCATCGGCATGGCAGGCACCCTGTACCTGCAGGGCTACAGCGGCCTGGCGTTCATCATGGGATGGACTGGGGGCTACTGTCTGGTGGCGCTGTTGCTCGCGCCCTATCTGCGCAAGTTCGGTCAGTTCACCATTCCCGACTTCCTCGGTGAACGCTACGGTGGCAACCTGCCTCGTCTGATTGGCATCTTTGCGGCCATCCTGTGTTCGTTCACCTATGTGGTGGCCCAGATTTCCGGTGTGGGGCTGATCACATCCCGACTGACTGGCGTGGCCTTCGAGCTCGGCGTCTTCCTGGGGCTGGGCGGCATTCTGGTGTGTTCGTTCCTCGGCGGCATGCGCGCCGTGACCTGGACGCAGGTCGCCCAGTACATTGTGCTCATCATTGCCTACCTGATCCCGGTCGTCTGGCTGTCGGTCAAGCAGACAGGGGTTCCCGTACCACAGGCGGTCTATGGTTACCAGCTGGAGAAGGTGACTGCCAAGGAGCGGCTGTTGACCCACGACCCCAAAGAGCTGGAAGTGCGTGCCATCTACCGTGATCGTGAGCAGGCACTGGCCGCCAAGCTGGAGGACCCGGCAGCTGCGCTGGTGGCCGACAAGGCAGCCGCTGAGGCCCGGCTGGCTGAGCTCAGGGCCGAGGGGGCGGCTCCTGCAGCCATTGCCGCGGCAGAAAAGGCCGTGTCGGCCTTGCCAAGGGACGAAGCATCGGCCCGAAAGACCTGGGCCGCGGCCAGAGCCGAGGCTGAGATCAAGGCCAAGCCATTGAACGGCATGGCGCCCCATGCCCAGCAGTTCGCAGGTGACCCGCGGGGGTCCGAGCGTGAGCAGACCGAGTTTCACACCTCCAGGATCAATTTCATTGCGCTGATGTTTTGTTTGATGATCGGAACCGCGGCGCTTCCCCATATCCTGATGCGCTACTACACGGTGCCCAGCGTGCGTGAGGCGCGCGAGTCAGTCACCTGGTCGCTGTTCTTCATCTTCATGCTGTACTTCACCGCGCCAGCATTGGCGGTGCTGGTCAAGTTCGAGGTGTTCCATGTCCTGATCGGCACGCCGATCGACCTGCTGCCGCAGTGGGTGGCTTCATGGAACCGGGTCGATCCGTCGCTGATGTCGATCACCGACATCAATGGCGATGGCATCCTGCAGCTCAACGAGATGAGCATCGGCGGAGACATCATCGTGCTGGCCACCGCCGAGATCGGTGGTCTGCCCTATGTGATCTCGGGCCTGGTGGCCGCTGGCGGTCTGGCGGCGGCGCTGTCCACGGCCGATGGACTGCTGCTGACGATTGCCAATGCGCTGTCGCACGACATGTACTACAAGATGCTGGATCCCAACGCCTCGACGGCCCGGCGCGTGACGATCTCCAAAGTGATTCTGCTGGTGGTTGCCCTGATGGCCGCCTACGTGGCAGCGCAGAAGCCGGCCGACATCCTGTTCCTGGTGTCGGCGGCCTTTTCGTTCGCAGCCGCCGCCTTCTTTCCAGCCCTTGTACTGGGCATCTTCTGGAAGCGCGCCACCGGGCCGGCTGCTGCGCTGGGCATGCTGGCGGGTCTGGCCATCACTTTTTACTACATGGTGATGAACCAGCCCTGGTTGCGCGAGGTGTTCGGCGTGACCTCACCGGTCAGCCTCTGGTGGAGCATCCAGCCCATTTCGGCCGGAATTTTTGGCGTGCCCCTCGGGTTTGCGGTCATCGTTCTGGTGAGCCTGGTGACACCGCCACCCAGCGCACGGGTGCAGGAACTGGTGGAGTTCGTTCGATATCCGAACCTGCGCAACCATTGAACAACCGCCCAGACCGACCTGCCGATGCGGTGGTGGTCGACTGAGCGATTCGATCAGACGCTCATGCCGCCCGATACCTCCAGCATGGCGCCATTGACGTAGCTGGCTTCGTCGCTGGCCAGGAAGGCGTAGGCGTTGGCAATTTCTTCCGGCCGGCCCAGTCGGCGCAGGGGCACGCGGTGCTCCATTTCCTGGATCACCTTCTCAGGGATCGTGCCCAGAATGGGCGTCTGGATGAAGCCCGGCGCCACCGCGTTGACCCGAACACCCTTGGGGCCGAGCTCGCGGCTCCAGGTCTTGGTGAACCCGATCACGCCGAACTTGGTCGCCGCGTAGTTGGTCTGACCAAAGTTGCCGTAGATGCCGACCACGCTGGAAGCATTGAGGATCACGCCGCTGCCCTGGGCAACCATGGTGTCGGCCACGGCTTGGGCGCAATGGAAGACTCCGCGCAGGTTGACATCGATCACCTTGTCGAACTGCTCCAGCGTCATCTTCTGCAGGCGGGCATCCTGAGTGATGCCGGCGTTGTTGACCAGCACATCGATGCGACCGAATCGCTCCTTGACCCGGGCCACCACGGCGTCGACCATCTCGCGCTGGGTGACATCCATGACAAACCCGGCTGCAGTGGCGCCTTCGGCCTGACACTGGGCGACCGCTTCGTCCACCGATGACTGCCTGATGTCGCAGACCACGACGGTGGCGCCTTCGCGCGCGAACTTCAGGGCAGTGGCCAGACCAATGCCCTGGGCCGCGCCGGTGATGATGCTGACTTTGCCTTCAAGACGTTTCATGAATCAATATTGCGGTTGGTGCTGACGAAGGCTGGACTTTACCGTCTCGCTGAGGGCAAAGCCCTGGCCGTAGCGGGCCGTCAGTTCGGCGCAGCGCCTCTCGAAGGCGTCGATGCCCATGCCGTAGATGAACTGCAGCGCGCCTCCGGTCCAGGCCGGAAAGCCGATGCCGAAGATCGAGCCGATGTTGCCGTCGTGCACGCTGGTCAGAACGCCCTCGGCCAGGCAGCGCGCGGTCTCAACAGCCTGGCGGTAGAGCAGGCGGTCCTTCACATCCTGCAGGTTCCAGTCCAGCCCAGGCTTCTCGAACAGCGTCCTGAGCTGCGGCCACAGCACCTTCTTCTGGCCATCGGGGTAGTCGTAGAAGCCGCCGCCGGCCGCACGACCGGCCCGGTTGTGCTGCTTGACCATGTGTTCGACCAGCGTCTCGCCCGGCGTTGCCACATACTGCCGGCCTTCCTTCTGGAAGTCGACACGGGTCTGCTCCAGCACGTGCACCGAAAGCGAAAGCGCCGTTTCGTCCAGCACCGCAAGCGGGCCGACCGGCATGCCGGCCTGCATGGCGGCGTTTTCGATCACCGGCGCCGGTATGCCTTCGCCCAGCATGGCGGCGCCCTCCATCACGAAGGTGCCAAAGGTTCGGCTGGTGTAGAAGCCGCGTGAGTCGTTGACCACGATGGGCAGCTTGCCCAGGGCTTGCACATAGTCGTAGGCGCGGGCAATGGTTTCGTCGTCCGTGGCCTTGCCGCGGATGATCTCGACCAGCTTCATCTTGTCCACCGGGCTGAAGAAATGGATCCCGACGAACTTGTCCGGATGCGCACTCGCCTGTGCCAGACCGGTGATGGGCAGAGTGGAGGTGTTGCTGGCGAAGAAGCCGCCGTCGGCCAGCATCGATTCAGCTTCCCTGGTCACCACAGCCTTGAGTTCGCGCTGCTCGAACACCGCTTCAATGATCAGGTCACAGCCTTTGAGGTCCTCGGCGCTGGCGGTTGGGGTGATCAGCCCGAGGATGCCTTGCTGCTTCTCGGCGCTCATCTGGCCCTTGTCAACCCGCTTTTGCGTGAGCCGGGTGGTGTAGGACTTGCCTTTCTCGGCCATCTCCTGGCTGACGTCCTTGAGCACGGTGGCGATGCCCCTGGAGGCTTGCGCATAGGCGATGCCTGCCCCCATCATGCCGGCACCCAGGATGCCGACCTTCCTCGGCTGGTACTTCGGCACATCCTTAGGACGGGACTGACCGCCCTTGATGGCGTTCATGTTGAAGAAGAAGGTGTTGATCATGTTGCGCGCCACCGGTCCGACCATCAGGCTGGCCAGGTAGCGGCTTTCGACGCGCATGGCGGTATCGAAGTCCACCATCGCACCTTCGACCATGGCGGCCAGGGCCGCCTCCGGGGCGGGATAAAGGCCGCGGGTCTTCTGTTTGAGCACGGCCGGCGCCACACTGAGCATGCCGGCGATCTTCGGGTTGCTCGGCGTGCCGCCAGGCATCCTGTAATCCTTGCGGTCCCAAACGTGGGTGCAGGCCTCGGGCTTGCCCTGGGCCGCCTCGATGAAGGCCAGGGCGCGCGGCATCAGTTCTTCGGGTGAGGCCACCAGCTCGTGCACCACGCCAATCTTCATGGCCTCTTCGGGTCCGAACAGCCGGCTCTCCAGAATGTAGGGCTGGGCCGCCATCAGACCCAGCACGCGCGTCATTTTGGTGATGCCGCCGCCTCCAGGTATCAGGCCCAGCGTGATCTCGGGCAGACCGAACTGGATCTTCGGGTTATTCACGGCAATACGGTGGTGGCCGACCAGGGCCACCTCCCAGCCGCCACCGAGCGCCGCGCCGTTCAGGCAGGACACCACCGGTACGCCTTGCGTCTCGATGGTGCGGAAGTTTCTCTTGATGCGTTCGATCTCCTTGAACACACGCGGACCGTCCGCCTCGGTCGAGCGCATCACACCCTTGAGGTCGGCTCCGGCAAAGAAGGTGCTCTTGGCCGAGGCCAGCACAATGCCTTTGATCTCGGCGCGGTCCTTGACCACCTGGGCCGCGATGGCGTCCAGGTCGTCCTGCCATTGAAGGCACATGGTGTTGACCGGTGATCCCTGCTCGTCGAAGGTGATGGTGGCGATGCCGTTGGCGAGGTCGTAGCGGATGGTTTTGGTGATCATGTTCGTGGTCTCCGCTTTCAATCAAACGCGCTCGACTATCGTTGCAATACCCATGCCACCGCCGACACACAAAGTCGCCAAACCGTAGCGCTTGCCCGTTCGGTGCAGTTCGTCAATCAGGGTGTTCAAGATCATCGCGCCGGTGGCGCCCAGGGGGTGTCCCATGGCAATTGCGCCGCCATTGACATTGACCTTCTCGTGCGGCACCCCCATTTCCTGCATGAACTTCATGGGCACGACGGCAAAGGCCTCGTTGACCTCGAACAGGTCGATCTGGTCGATGGTCATACCCGCCTTGGCCAGCGCCTTGCGGGCCGCTGGCATAGGGCCGGTGAGCATGATGGTCGGGTCGGCTCCGGACAGTGCGGCGGCCACAATGCGCGCACGCGGGGTGAAGCCATGGGCTTTGCCTGCGGCTTCATTGCCGATCAGGATGGCTGCGGCGCCGTCCACGATGCCGGAGGAGTTGCCGGCGTGGTGCACGTGGTGTATGCGCTCGACCTGCGGGTAGCGCTGCAGCGCCACCGCATCGAAACCCATGGCGCCCAGCTGCTCGAAAGCGGGCTTGAGGCCGCCCAGACCCTCCATCGTCGTGTTCGGCTTGATGAATTCGTCCTTCTCCAGGATGCTCAGTCCCATCGGGTCTTTCACCGGCACCACCGAACGGTCGAAGTGGCCGGCGGCGCGCGCTGCGGCGGCGCGCTTCTGAGATTCGAGCGCGAAAGCGTCCACGTCCTGGCGGGTGAAGCCGTTGAGCGTGGCAATCAGGTCAGCGCCAATGCCTTGTGGCACAAACAGGGTGGCGCTGTTGGTTTCCGGGTCCTGGGCCCAGGCGCCGCCATCCGAGCCGATTGGCACGCGGCTCATGCTTTCCACGCCGCCAGCCACGACCAGGTCTTCCCATCCACTGCGCACCTTCATGGCCGCCATGTTCACCGCCTCGAGGCCCGAAGCGCAGAAGCGGTTGATCTGGACCCCCGCGCACCGCCAGTCCCAGCCGGCCTTGAGTGCCGCCACCTTGGCAATCACCGAGCCCTGCTCGCCAATTGGCGAGACCACGCCCATGACCACGTCGTCGACAGCGGCCGTGTCCAGGTCGTTGCGGCGCTGGAGCTCGGCAAGCAGACCAGAAAGCAGGTTGACCGGCTTGACCTCGTGCAGGCTGCCGTCCTTCTTGCCCTTGCCCCGCGGGGTGCGGATGGCGTCGTAGATGAAGGCTTCGCTCATGATGTCTCCTGGGGAACTGTCCCGGTGGTCTGATCGATCGGATCAGTATAGACTTTTGCCAAGCGTTTGCTTTGTAAAAATCATTCCTACCAGTCCGAAAGGTGACAGCCATGATCGAACGCAGCTTGTTCAACGCCGACCACGAGGCCTTCCGGGACAGCTTCCGGCGCTTTGTCGAGAAGGAAATCACCCCATTTCATGAGGCCTGGGAAGAGCAGGGCTACGTGGATCGCGAGGTTTGGCGCAAAGCCGGGGAAAACGGCTTTCTGTGCATGACGATGCCGGAGGAATATGGTGGTTCCGGCGCCGACAAACTGTATTCGGTGGCCCAGATGGAAGAGATCGCCCATGCCGGGGTGACGGGCATCGGGTATGGGTTGCACAGCGAGATCGTGGCCCCCTACATCCTGCACTATGGAACCGAGGAGCAAAAGCGCAGATACCTGCCCCAGCTGGCCGGAGGCGAAATGGTGGGCGCCATCGCCATGAGCGAGCCCGCTGCCGGCAGTGACCTGCAGGGTGTCAAGACCACGGCCATCCGTCAGGCCGACGGCAGCTACCTGCTCAACGGCAGCAAGACCTTCATCACCAACGGTTGGCACGCCGACCTGGTGATCGTGGTGGCCAAGACCGACCCGGCGGCCGGGGCCAAAGGGACCAGCCTGTTGCTGGTCGAGCAGGGGATGGCGGGCTTCTCCAAGGGCAAACGGCTGAAGAAGATGGGCATGAAGGCGCAGGACACATCCGAGCTGTTCTTCGACAACGTGAAGGTGCCGGCAGAGAACCTGCTGGGCGGCCAGGCCTTCGAAGGGCGCGGTTTCATCTGCCTGATGGAGCAGTTGCCCTGGGAACGCCTGCAGATCGCCATCGGCGCCGTGGCTGCTGCGCAGGCAGCCATCGACTGGACAGTGCAGTACGTGAAGGACCGCAAGGTCTTCGGTCAGCCGGTGGCCAGCTACCAGAACACCCGCTACACCCTGGCCGAGTTGCAGACCGAGGTGCAGGTGGCGCGTGTGTTTGTCGACAAGTGCTGTGAATTGGTCTGCCAGGACAAGCTGGACACGGCCACCGCCAGCATGGCCAAGTACTGGTGTTCCGATTTGCAGTGCAAGGTGATGGACGAGTGCGTCCAGTTGCACGGTGGCTACGGCTATATGTGGGAGTACCCCATCACCCGTGCCTATGCCGACGCCCGGGTTCAACGCATCTACGGCGGCACCAACGAGATCATGAAAGAGGTCATTTCGCGCGGCATGGGTCTGGGGGGACGCTGAATGCCTGCCATCGATCCCGACCTGAGGCTTTGCTGGCTGTTCGGACCGGGTGCCGACGCAGTCGCCCACGAATCCATGCTGGCCAGCGATGCCGACGTGCTGATCGTCGATCTGGAGGATTTCACGCCTGAGGCCAGTCGCGCCCAGGCGCGAGGGCTCCTGACCGCGCTGCTGGCGCGCGCGAAGGTCGCCGGAAAGCTGGCAGCGGTGCGCATCAATGACCTCGGGGCCGACGGTCCGCACGACCTGGCGGCCGCCATGCAGGCAGGCGCTGACATCATTGCCTACCCGAAGGCCGAGCAGGCGTCCCAGGTGTTTGCGCTGGACCAGGCCATCAGTCACTGGGAACACGCCACCGGCGCACCCATGGGCAGTGTGGAAATTCTGCCTGTGTGCGAGACGGCGCGTGGTGTGTTGGACGTGAGGGATCTGGTCAGGGCCAGTGTGCGTGTGAGGGCGGCCCTGCTGGGGGCCGAGGACCTGGCGACCGACCTGTGTGCCGAGCGTCACCCGGATGGCCTGGAGCTCGAACAGGCGCGACGGCACTTCCTTCTTCTGTGCCGCGCGGCCGGCATCGAGCCGGTGGATGCCCCCTACACCTATGGGGACGGAGAGGGGGCCCGTCAGGAAACAGTTCGATCCCGCCGGCTGGGATACCGTTCAAAGTCAGCGGTCCGTGCCGACCATGCCCGTCTCATCCGCAACGTACTGTCGCCGGATATCGACGAGGTTGCGCATGCCAAGGTCGTTGTGCAAACCTTCGAGGCCGCCCGATCGCGTGGAGAGGAGCGCGCCCTGGTTGGAGATCACTGGGTCGAGGTGCCCACCTACCGCCAGGCACGGCGCCTCCTGGACCGCGCCCGCAGGCTGTCCGGTCTGTCTTGACCGGATGCAGGAGATTCGATTTATTACACGGCGACACCCGATCTTTGCCAGCGCACTGGAACATGTCCTGATCGACTGACTCCAAACCGATGAAAGCACAGCTTTCCGGCTGCCCTTGTCGACAGCCGTCGGGCGTGCCTATTTCATCATCCAAGGAGTCTCCATGATTGCCAGAAAGGCACGACTTGCAGTGGCTGTCACCGCACTCACCACCTTCCTCGCCGCGTGCGGCAGCGTGGGCGGTCCCAACGAAACCGCTGGCACCGTGATAGGGGGTGTGCTGGGTGGGGCCGTCGGTTCGCAGATCGGTGGAGGCACAGGACGCACCGTGGCCACGGTGATCGGTGCCCTCGTCGGAGCCAACATCGGCGCCAATGTGGGACGCTCGATGGACGGCAACGACCGGTATCGGGCGGCCCAGGCCTTCGAGACCACCCGCACCGGCCAACCCACCACCTGGGTCAATCCGGACACACGCAACGAATACACCGTGACCCCCACCCGAACCTACGAGGCGCAAGGTGCCCCCTGCCGTGAATTCACCATGCGGGCGGTGGTGGGGGGACAGCCCGACAACGTCTACGGCACGGCATGCCGGCAGCCGGACGGAAGCTGGCGCATCCTCAACTGAGGTGCGGAGCAGGTGGCAATGACCACGTCGTATCCGGTTCCAGGCCGTCCGGAGCCTCGTGGTCGGCCACGATCCACAGCCGCTTGGGACGTCCGGCCTGCTCTTGCAGGAGCGAAATCAGAAGCCGGATCGATGGCTGGTCCAGTGCCGCCAGGGGCTGGTCGATCAGGGTGAGACGGGCGCCGCTGGCAAATGCCGCGGCCAGCCAGGTTTTCCGCCGGCTGCCGGCAGAGAGCATGTACAGGCGCTTGTGCAGGTGCTCCGCCAGACCAAAGGCCTCGGCCAGGCTCTGTGCCTTGGCTGGTTCGAATCCGCTGCGGCGGGCGGACAGCTCACTGAAGAACTCAAGCGGGCTGAGCCCATCATGCGCATCGGTGTGCGGGTCGATCCAGAACACCCGTTCGCGATAGGCCGGGCGGTCAGCGACTGAACAGAGGCCATCCAGCCGGACCGAGCCCTGTCGCGGCGCCAGTTCAGATGCGAGCAGACGCAACAGGGTGGTCTTGCCTGAAGCCTCATCGCCGGTGACCAGGGTCAATCCGGTCCCCAGCCTGGCTTCCCGAACCTTCAGCCACGGCGCGGCCGGCCCCGGCGAGCACAGCGCATCCACCTGCAATACAGGTGGATCGGGAGAAGGCTCTTGCGGTCGCATCGGCGTGCGCGAATCAGTACCCGATCGTGTACCGCAATCCCTGGTGTTCCAGGGTTGCACTGCGCGGGCCGATACTGACCAGTCGCAGTCCAGACTGGATCTCCTGGCCTTCCTGCAAGACCTGTCCATTGACAATGAGCATGCGGTGGGCGGGGTTGGCCGAATAGGTGGCACCACTCACACTGACCTGGGGCAGTCGTGCGCGCACATCGGCCGACAGCTCACCAAAGCTGGGCACGCGTGCCTCCTGCGGAGCGGGCGCCACGGCTGGCTGGGCAGGAGCCGCCGTTTCAGCTGTCGCTGCTGGCGCCTGCGTGCCGCCTGTGCGGGCGCTGGCTGCTGCCTCGGGGGCCTGTTTTGCCGGTGTCACAGGCGCTGCGGCTGGAACGGCGGGAGCCAGGATGGGCAGGGCGGGACCCGAAGCGGCAGAGTCGCCGGAGGCCGACGCGGCAGCGGGTCCACCTGTGGCCGGCGCTTGCGCCGCGGGGGCCGGTGTGGCCGCTGGTGCTGGTGCAAGTTCTGGTGCCGATGCAACGCCCCGGGCGGGCGCAGGCGAAGAAGTTGACCACAACCACCAAGCCAGCAACAACAGGCCAGTCAACCCGATGGCGAGCGCAGTCCACCAGACACGGGAGGACCGGCGTGGTTGCGAATCGGTGACAAACGGAGCGGCACGTGAGCGCAGGCCGGGCACCTGGCCCCGTTCCCGCTCGGCATCGGCCCGCTGCAACGCATCAAGAATGTAGGACATCGTGGTTCACAGATGGGGTGAGCTGAGCCGGGGTTCGTCCACCCCGGTGGACAGGTTCACCATCATGAAGGTCATGGGAGACGCTCGGCCGTGGGTTTCGATGCCGTGCGCGGCCTGGAACGCCTTGAGCAGACTGTCCATGTCCTGAGCACCGGCATTGAGCTTCCCGTCGCGCTGCAACTGGCGCAGACGTTCGAACATCCAGTCGCCAGCGGCGGTGCCTCTGGCGTTGGTGATGCGGCCACTCTGCCCAGGCGGGTGTCGCCAGAAGGTGGCATAGTCGCCTCGCCAGATATCCGCCAGTGCCGTCAGTGGAACCAGCCATTGCCGATCGCCGGCCCGCAAGGTGGCGGTTTCACTGGACATGGCAGTCAACATGGCCCAGCCCGAAGGGTTGCCCGGCAACTGCACCTGCAGCAGGGCAGGGCGGTCCAGTTGCCGCAGGCCGTGTACCGTCATGCGAAAGATGCGAAAACACTGCAGCCCCTGGGCGAGACCGTTTTCGCAGGCGTCGCCCTCATTGAGTTGTGCGCCCCAGAGTGAGGCCAGTGCGCGCCAGGCCGTCCCCTCATCGGTCCACAGCGCCTGGGCGTCGGGAAGGCCCGGCTCGGGGCGGACAGGTGTGGTTGGCGGCGTCGCCATGTCACGCGGAGCTTCTGGCGGGGCTGGCGCCTCGGTCCTGGGCGCCTGGACCGGTTTGGCCGACGACTCCGACACGGCAGGACGTTCCTCTGCAACTGGCGTCCGGGATGGCTCCGGATCGGGGCGAGGCCACCATGCGTACATGACGGCCCCCAGTAGCGCACCGCCCACCGCACCCAGGCCCAGTGTGCCCAGCGAACGTCGCCAGGCCGGCTTCGTGCCCTGGCGGGTCGACGCCGGTTCGTGCACCTGCTGGTCGAACACCTCCGTGGCGGCCTTGTCCACCACGTCGCGGTCAACACGGGAGCGGCCGGTCGCGTAGGCTCCGAGCAGGGCGCGGTCACACAGCAGATTGATGCGCCGGGGAACGCCTCGGGCCAGCAGGTGGACCCTGCGCAGGGCATCGTCGCTGAAAGGGTTGGGGCCCCGCAGCCCCGCCACTTCAAGCCGGTGCTGGACATACTGGCGGGTCTCGTCCTCGGACAGCGCTCCGAGGTGGAAGCGCGCTATCACCCGCTGGGCGAGTTGCTCCATGTCGGGTCGCGCCACGATCTGGCGGAGTTCGGGCTGCCCGATCAGCACGATCTGCAGCAGCTTGCGTTCGCTTGTTTCCAGGTTGGTGAGCAACCGCAGTTGCTCCAGCACATGCGGCGTGAGGTTCTGCGCCTCGTCAACGATCAGCAGGTTGTGCTCGCCTGCTGCATGGCTGCGCAGCAGGTAATCGTTGAGTGGGTCGAGGTAGTCCTTGATGGTGGCCGGCAGCGGGCCCTCGTGCCTGACTTCGATGTGGAACTCATGACAGATGGTTTTGAGCAGGTCGCCGACAGTCAGCTTCGGGTTGAAGATGTAGGCGACCCGGCAATTGGCCGGAATCTGCTCGAGAAAACACCGGCAGATGGTGGTCTTGCCGGCGCCTATCTCGCCGCTGAGCAGCACGAATCCGCCACCCCCTCGGATGCCATACAGCAAGTGGGCGAGCGCCTCTCGGTGGCGCTCGCTCATGAACAGGTAGCGGGGGTCTGGCGCGATGGAAAACGGATCCTGCTTCAGACCGAAGAATTCGGCATACATTCGGCAAGCATAGCCGGGCTGGCAGGACCGGGCAACGCCCGCCACCCGGTTCCGGCGCAATGAGCAGGATTTGCGCTGCGGCTCAGGCCGCCAGGGCCATGGACGCCTGTTTGGGCGAAGCCTTGGCACCCGCCACCGAGCACTCGATGTCGCCCGACAGCTGACCCCCTTCTTCAATCACGACTTTGCCATATCGGATCTTGCCGGTGACCTTGCCGGTGGCGTAGATCACCATTTTCTGACGGACCGTCAGGTTGCCGTCGAACACGCCTCGAATCTCGGCAATGTCGATCTCGGCCGAACCCTTGAACTCACCCTGCTGGGCAATCTGGATCACCCGTGAGTCCATCGTGGCCTCGACCAGACCTTCCACCACGAGCGTGTCGCAGTCGGTGATCTCGACCCCCTTGAGCTTGATGTTCGGACCCACGGTCAGCTTGCTGCCACCCTCTGGTGCTTCGCTCGCGATCGATGCCGGCGGCACCGGGGCTGCGGGCTCCGGCGTGCTGACCGGGCTGGCACTGGCGCCCGGTGTGCTGGCACCGCTGCCATATCGAGGGGTGTTGAGGTTGTTGGACAGGGGTTTGTTGATCTCGTTCTCGCGTTTGCCAAAGTGCAGTGCCATGCCATCTCCTTCAAAAAGTGGAGCGGTCATGCTAAGACGAGCAGTGCTTACATTCTGGTCACGCCCGTAAGAGGGGTAACGAGATGCACATGCGATGCAGGGCCTGAGGTGGTTCGAGGGGCCGAATTCAGCTCCGATTTTTTTCCTCCATGTCCCGGATCTGTGCGCGTGCATCGTCACCTTCGGGAATCGGCCGACCGCTGTCGCGCCATTGCACCGCGGCCTTGAAGCCATGTTCCTGGGCGTAGCGGCGGAACCAGACGCCTTCCGGGTTGTGCCTGGTGATGCCGTCAAAGATGGTGGCCATCATCTGGGTCTGCTCCAGCCCCATGCTCAGCATCACCTGATTGACCACCATTTTGTGCATGGCCAGGTGCGAGCGCGGCACGCCTGAGATGCGTTGCGCCAGTGCAAGGGCCGCGGCGTCGAGATCTGCCGCTGGCACCGCCTGGTTCGCCAGCCCCCACTCGGCGGCAGTCCTGCCGTCGATGACATCACCGGTGAACATCAGCTGCTTGGCGCGGGTCGGACCCAGCCGGTAGGTCCACATGGCGGTGGTGGGGCAGCCCCAGACGCGGGTCGGCATATAGCCAATGCGGGCGTCTTCAGCCATTACCAGAAGGTCGCAGCACAGCGCGATGTCGCTGCCTCCGGCCACAGCCGCGCCGTGTACCTTGGCGATGGTGGGCTTGGGGCTGCGCCACAGGCTCATGAAATCCTCGGTGAATCGCTTCATCGTGGCGTAGTCAACCATCGGATCCCAGGGAAGGGATTCCTGCTGGCAGGGGTGTTCGATGTGCTGCTCTGCAGTGGCTGCCAGGTCGTAGCCGCCACAGAAGCCCTTGCCTGCGCCTTCGACGACGATGACGTGGATGTCGGACTCGGTATTGGCCCATTCGACGGCGGCCCGGATCTCGCCGGGCATGTCGTCGGTGATGGCATTGAACCGTTCCGGGCGGTTGAGCAGCAGCCGGGCAATTCGGGGGTTCTCGGGGTCGGCGTCGATGCGCAGGGTGCTGAAATCGGGCATGGTGACTCCTGGTGGGCTTCTGGCATCGTAGTTCCTAAGCCCAAGGCCGGTCTGCCGCTTCAGCGACGCCGATCGTCAGACGGAACCCCCGTATGCCACATGGTCGGAGGGAAAACCCTACACTACCCGGTTACCCACGATTGCCCCATGAACGCGCCCATCGACGTCTCCTTTTTCGCGCGCAATGCCAAGCCGCTGACCAGCTACCGTCCGTACTGGGCCAAGCGCTTTGGTACCGCGCCCTTCCTGCCCATGAGCCGGGAGGAGATGGAGCGCCTGGGCTGGGACTCCTGCGACATCATCCTGGTGACGGGCGACGCCTATGTGGACCACCCCAGCTTCGGCATGGCGGTGATCGGCCGTGTGCTGGAGGCTCAGGGCTTTCGGGTGGGCATCATCGCCCAGCCCGACTGGCAGAGCGCCGAACCCTTCAAGGCGCTGGGCAAGCCCAACCTGTTCTGGGGCGTGACCGCGGGCAACATGGATTCCATGATCAACCGGTACACCGCCGACCGCAAGATCCGCAGCGACGACGCTTACACGCCAGGGGATGTCGGTGGCAAGCGCCCCGACCGTGCCGCCATTGTCTACAGCCAGCGCTGCCGCGAAGCCTTCAAGGACGTGCCCATCGTTCTGGGCGGTATCGAAGGCAGCCTGCGCCGCATCGCCCATTACGACTACTGGAGCGACAAGGTCCGCCGCTCCATCGTGGTGGATGCCAAGTGCGATTTGCTGCTCTATGGCAACGCCGAGCGTGCGCTGGTCGAGGTGGCTCACCGGCTGGCGCGCCGCGAACCGGTGGAGGGCATCACCGATGTCAGGGGAACCGCCTTCATTCGCCGCGCCGGGGACCCGAGTGCCGAGGGCTGGATCGAGCTGGACTCGACCGAGGTCGATACGCCCGGTCATGTCGAAGACCACATCAACCCCTACCAGACCACAAGTGAGCAGGCGCAGGCCCAGGGACAGAGCTGCACCAAGGAAGAGGGCGGTGCTGTGCCGGCCGAACCGCAGATCAAACCCATCACCATCCACCGTCCGCAAGGTGCGGGTGGCGTGGCGAGATTGCCGCGTGAACGCACGGTCATTCGCCTGCCCAGCTACGAGCAGGTCAAGAGTGACCCGGTCCTCTATGCGCACGCCAACCGCGTCCTGCATGTGGAGGCCAACCCCGGCAATGCCCGCGCGCTGGTCCAGGCACATGGCGAAGGCACGACCGCGCGTGACGTCTGGATCAACCCGCCGCCGATTCCGCTGACCACGGCCGAGATGGACTGGGTGTTCGACCTGCCCTATGCGCGCAGCCCCCACCCGGTTTATGCCGACGAGCACGGCCGCCACGATGGTGCGACAAAGATTCCGGCCTGGGAGATGATCCGTTTCTCGGTCAACATCATGCGCGGCTGCTTCGGTGGCTGCACCTTCTGCTCCATTACCGAACACGAAGGCCGCATCATCCAGAGCCGCTCGGAAGACTCGATCATCAAGGAGGTTGAGGACATCCGCGACAAGGTCGAAGGCTTCACCGGTGTCATTTCCGACCTGGGCGGCCCCACGGCCAACATGTACCGCCTGGGCTGCCGCAGCCCCGAGATTGAGGCTGCCTGCCGTAAGCCCAGCTGTGTCTACCCCGGCATCTGCCAGAACCTCACCACCAACCACGATCCCCTGATCAGAATCTACCGCCGGGCGCGTGCGCTCAAGGGCATCAAGAAGATCCTGATCGGCTCCGGCCTGCGTTACGACCTGGCGGTGCAAAGCCCTGAGTACGTCAAGGAGCTGGTGCAGCACCATGTGGGGGGCTACCTGAAGATCGCGCCCGAGCACACCGAGCAGGGGCCGTTGTCGAAAATGATGAAGCCCGGCATCGGCAGCTACGACAAGTTCAAGCAGATGTTCGAGAAGTTCAGCGAAGAGGCGGGCAAGAAGCAGTTCCTCATCCCTTACTTCATCGCCGCTCACCCGGGCACCAGCGATGAGGACATGATGAACCTGGCCCTCTGGCTCAAGAGGAACGGCTTCCGTGCAGACCAGGTGCAGACCTTCTACCCCAGCCCCATGGCCACTGCCACGGCCATGTACCACTCGGGCCTGAACCCGCTCAAGGGCGTGCACCGGGATGAGCGCGGAGAAAGAGTCGACATCGTGCGTGGCGAGAAGCGCCGCCGCCTGCACAAGGCCTTTCTGCGCTACCACGATCCCAACAACTGGCCGTTGCTGCGCGAGGCCCTCAGGGCCATGGGTCGGGCCGACCTGATCGGCAATGGAAAACACCACCTGATCCCGACCTTCCAGCCGGTCACCGACGGCAGCTACCAGAGTGCGCGACGCAAGAACTCGACCGCGCCGGGAGTTCGGCCATCGGTCAAGCCAGGCGGATCGGCGGCGGTGTCGGCCGTTGCTGGAAAGGCCCCCGTCAAGGGGCGCATCCTGACCCAGCACACAGGCTTGCCACCGAGGGCAGGCACCAAGGCCAAAGGGCGCTAGCATCGGCGGCGGGCCAGCCGACGGCTTTCCCGGACAGGTGCCCGATCAGCACAACCGAACCCGTCGAGGAGATGCCATGTCCATGTTGGGAAAAGCGGCACTGGCCATGTGGTGGGACATCGAGGCGTCCATGCGTGCCGAATTCGAGCATTGGCACAGCCACGAGCACTTTCCTGAACGGCTGGGCGTTCCCGGCTTTCTCAGGGCGTCACGCTGGCGTGGCGAGGGTGAAGGCTTTTTCGTCCTGTATGAAATCGAGTCCCACCAGGTGCTTGCCTCGGCACCCTACCTGGTGCGCCTGAATGCCCCCACCCCGTGGTCAACCCGGCTCATGCCCCACCACCGTCACATGGTGCGAGCCCAGTGCCATGTGCTGGAGTCCCATGGAGCCGTGCTGGCCCGTCACATATGGACTGCGAGGTTGTCGCCGGCAAGAGACCAGGAAGCCACTTTGCGCTCCAGCTTGGCTGTGTTGATCCAGTCCGTCGCACATGAACCCGGTTTCAGTGGGGCGCACCTGTTGCGTCACCAGGCGCCTGACATTCCCACAACCACCGAGCAGGCGATACGGGGTGGTGACCAGGAGGCCGATTGGGTGTTTCTGGTCAGCGGCTACGAGGACGACGCCTTGCGCCGCTGGGTTGGGCACCACATGACACCCGAGGCCCTGACCGCGATCGGCGCCCGCGAGGTGACCGCCGCGGGCCACTACGTGCTGTCGGCAACCGCAGTACCGTCCGAAGTCGACAAAGCCGCCGCTTCAGCGCATACCTGAGCACTTGCGCACAGGCAGGACTCGTCAGGCATTCAGGCGACCCTCGTGACACAATGAACCGCATGTCACGGTCGCTGCTGTCCACACTACTTACCCGGTTGGTTTGCCTGACGGTCGCCTGTCTCTCCGCTGCTGCTGCTGCCGCCGCGCCCTCAGAGGCACCTGCCTGCCCGCCACAGCCCGAGGCCCCCGGCCGGCAGTTGCTGATGCGCGCCCAGCAGCAGGCCGCCGACCGGGGTTTTCTGTGGCGCATCAGTCGCGGAGGCCGGGACTCCTTTCTGTACGGCACGATCCACGCCGGGCGGGCCGAGTGGTTTGCCCTCGGTCCGCGTGTCGAGTCGGCCCTGTTCCGCACGGGTGTGCTGGCGCTGGAGGTCAACCTGACCGATCCCTCGGTGTTGCAGGTGTTGCAGCAGGTGATGAAACAGCCGTCCAGACCCATGGGTGCAGCCGTCATGCGCTCACTTCGAGAGGCCTGGGCAGGAGAGTGCTTGAGCGCTTCCGATCTGGACTCAGGTCCCCCCGAACTGCATGTCACACAGCTGGCCGTGGCCCGCGCACAGCGTGAGGGCCTGTTTCCCCTCTATGGAGCAGAGTCCGTGCTGTTGATGCGCAGTCTCGCGGTGCAACGGCCGGTGGTGGGTCTGGAGCGGATCGAGACCCAGCTGGAGGCGCTGCTGGCCCGTGACGCAGCAGAGGCGGAAGCGATGGTGCGTGCCTCGCTGCAGGAGCTCGGCAACGCCGGCTCAATGCAGGTGCTGCGCCGGCTCGTGGGTGCCTGGAACAGCAGCGACCTGAGCGATCTCGAGCGCTATGCATCCTGGTGTGACTGCATGAACACGGAGGTCGAACGCGCATCCCACGTCCGTTTGATCGACGGCCGCAACCCGGGCATGGCAGACGCCATTGAACGCCTTCACCAGGATGTCAGCGTGTTCGCGGCTGTGGGTGCCTTGCACATGGTCGGAGCCCAGGGGCTGCCCGGTCTGCTCCGGCAGCGCGGGTTCGAGGTGATCCGGATCTTCTGAACCTGGCTGCCATTCCCGGTGGAGGGACGGGATGTCAGGCCAGTGTGTGCAGCGGAATGTCCCTGGCCACGGCCAGTCGGTCCAGCTGTCTGCGGGTCTGGCCGGCCAGGAACATGGCCACGGCCTGGTGCGTGGCGGGCTGGAACAGGGTCTTCATGCCGGTGATTTCGATACCGGCTGCCGAGCACAGGGCAGCCGCAAAATGCGGTTCCAGTGCTGCCACCGCCACCCGGCCGTCCTTGCAGGGGTAAACCTGATAGCCCGCATGGGCGCCGCCCACGGCGCCCTCGGGCTGTGTCAGCCCCCATGCGCGCGGCAGGGCCAGCCATTGCGCTGCGTCCGAGAGCGCGACCTCCTGGAAGGTGCCTTTCCCGTTGCCACCACGCGCCAGCACTGCCTTGAGCACGGCCTCGCTGGCCATCAGGGCGCCTCCCATGTCGGCAAACAGGGTGGCAGGCAGGTCGAGTCCGGTCACCAGGCCGGCATCGGCGAGGTAGGTCAGGTCGTGACCAGGCTCCTCGGCGCGCGGTCCGGGAGCACCGACGATGGCCACCACGGACAGCCGGGGGTAAGTCTTGTGCAGTCCCTTCCAGCCCAGGCCGAGCTTGTTCAGTGCCGATGGCCTGAACGAGGTCAGCAAGACATCGGTGCGGGCCAGTTCCTGGTGCAGTCGTGCCTGGCCTTTGTCGGTCTTGAGATCCATCGTCAGCACCCGGATGCCCTCATGGAGCTGGGCATAGGCCTTCGGGTTGTACTGGCCCATGGGGTCACCACTGGTGCCCGCAGCGCTGCCTCTGGGTGCAGGCGGTTCCGCCTTGAGACAGGTCGCCCCCATGCTCTTGAGTCGCATCAGGGCGGCCGGCCCGGGCAGATTCAGGGCGAGGCTGAGCACGCGCACACCGCGCAGCGGTTTGACCGGACGGCTTGAAGTGACGGTGGTGGCGGCAGTCGGGGTGGGCATGGCAATGGCAATGGTTGACGCAAACGTCAATGTACCGCCACCAACCGGTCCCAGGAATCAAACTGGCGACAACCCACCAGGTCAGTGCTGTCCAAAGTCCAGCGGCAGGCCGACGTAGTTCTCGGCGATCGTCCTCAGACCGGATTCGGAGTGCATGAGGTAGTCGAGTTCTGCCTGCTGCAGCTTGGCATTGATGGCCCCTTCGCCGTCGAAGTTGTGCATGATCGAGGTGAACCACCAGCTGAAACGTTCGGCGCGCCAGATGCGCTTGAGGCAGCGCTCCGAGTAGCTGTCGATGCCCGCTTCGGATCTTTCCTGGTAGAACTCGACCAGGGCGTTGGACAGGTACTTGACGTCCGTGGCGGCCAGGTTGAGACCTTTGGCACCCGTCGGTGGCACGATGTGCCCGGCATCACCGGACAGGAACATGCGACCGAAACGCAATGGCTCGGTCACGAAGCTGCGCAAGGGCGCTATGCTTTTCTCCAGACTCGGGCCGGTCACCAGTTGATCGGCTGCCTCACGGTCCAGGCGCAATCGCAGTTCGGCCCAGAACGCGTCGTCGCTCCATTGCTCGACCTTGTCGGTGAGAGGGACCTGCAGGTAGTAGCGGCTGCGGGTGTGGCTGCGCTGAGAACACAGGGCAAAGCCACGTTCGCTGTTCACATAGATCAGCTCGTGGTGCACCGGTGGGGTGTCCGACAGCAGGCCAAGCCAGCCGAACGGATAGATCTTCTCGAATTCCTGAATGGCACCACGCGGCACACTCGCACGGCAGACACCGTGAAAGCCATCGCAACCGGCAATGAAGTCGCAGTCGATGGTGTGGGTCTGACCGTCCTTTTCGTACGTGACGCGGGGCTTCTCGCTGTCGAAGTCGTGCACCTGCACGTTGGCGGCCTGGTAGACCGTGGGCAGACCTGCCGCCTTTCGGGCATCCATCAGGTCGCGGGTCACTTCGGTCTGGCCATAGACCATGACCTTCTTGCCACCGGTCAGTTTCTCCAGGTCTATGCGGTGCCTCTGCCCGTTGAAGAGCATGTCAAATCCGGTGTGAACCAGTCCCTCGGCGTGCATGCGCTGGCCGACACCTGCCTCGTCCAGCAAGTCGGTGGTCACCTGTTCGAGCACACCGGCGCGGATGCGGCCAAGCACATACTCAGGGCTCTGGCGTTCCAGGATGACGGCATCGATGCCAGCCTTGTGCAACAGTTGACCGAGCAGCAGGCCTGACGGGCCTGCGCCAATGATGGCGACCTGGGTTCGCATGGTTGTCTCCGTGAGGGTGATCCAGAGACTGTAGGAATTCGGGTGCCCGAGCTCAAGACCTGTGCTTGTCCATCGCGCGGTGTTCGGCCTGATTGTGCGATCATCGCGCAATATGAGCCATTCCGACAGACCCATCTCCAGGGCCGACTTCATCGAGGGCATGGCCAAAGGCATGGCCGTGCTGGAGAGCTTTGACACCGAGCGTCAACGCCTGAATGCCACCCAGGCTGCCGAGCGGGCCGGCCTCACGCGGGCGGCGGCCCGCCGTCACCTGCTGACACTGGCCCACCTGGGTTACCTGGATACCGACGGCACTCACTACTGGCTTTCTGCCAAGGTGTTGCGTTTCTCGGGCAGTTACCTGGCTTCGGCCCGGCTGCCACGACTGCTTCAGCCCACGCTCAACCGGTTGGCTGCGCAGACGCGGGAGTCCTTTTCGGCCGTGGTGCTCGATGGTGACGAGGTGGTTATCGTTGCGCGCAGCGTGGCAGTCGGCGGGCAGCGGCTCATGGCCTACGGCCTGCACCTGGGTGCGCGTCTGCCAGTGCATGCCACGTCCACCGGGCGGGTGTTGCTGGCCGCCATGCCGCGCGGGGAATTCGATGCATGGCTCAAAGGGCGTGAATTGCCTCGGCTGACGCCACGGACCGTGGTCGACCACCGCAGTTTTCGCGCCATCATCACCCGGGTGCGCAAAGGCGATTTTGCGGTTGCCAGCGAAGAGCACGAACTCGGGGTGCATGCCCTGGCGGTGCCACTGCGCAACATGCAGGGTCGCACCGTGGCTGCCCTGAACGTGGTGGCTTCACCCGACCGACTGGACTCCGACGTGATGCACAAGGACCTGCTGCCGTTGCTGCTGGATGCGGCCAGGGAGCTGCGGCCCTTGCTGTGACGTTCAGACACCCAGGTACTGTTCCAGCAGGTGGGGTTGCCCGAGCAGGTCGTCCGAGCTGCCTTCGAACACCACCTCGCCCTTGACCAGGATCACGTTGCGGTCGGTGATCTGGGTGACATGCTTCCAGTTCTTGTCCACGATGACGCTGCTGATGCCGCTTTCCCGGATCAGGCCGCAGATACGCCAGATCTCGCGGGCGATCAGGGGCGCCAACCCTTCGGTGGCCTCATCCAGAATGAGCACGTCCGGATTGGTCATGAGCGCACGGCCAATCGTCAGCATCTGCTGCTCTCCGCCCGACAGCTGCTGTCCTCCATGCCCAAGCCGCTCCGCCAGGCGTGGAAAGGTCTCAAGAACACGCTCGTAGGTCCAGTCACGACGGCCCTGCGTGCCGGCACGGGCCGCCATCACCAGGTTTTCCTTCACGCTTAGGTTGCCGAAGATGCCGCGTCCCTCGGGAACGTAGGCAATGCCCAGACGCGCCACCTCATATGGCGTGGCGCCGGTCATCGTCTTGCCCTTGATCTGCACGCTGCCACCGCTGGGCTTGACGATGCCCATGATGGACTTGAGCAGCGTGGTCTTGCCCATGCCGTTGCGCCCCATCAGGCCGATGGTCTGGCCTTGGTCGACGGTGAAGTCGATACCTCTGAGGATGTGGCTGGCACCATAGTGGGTGTTGAGGCCGGAAGCCTGAATCAGGGGCTGCGCCATCAGTGTTCCTCCCCCAGGTAGGCGGCCTGCACCAGGGGGTCGGCCCTGACCGAGCCCGGTGTGCCGCTGGCAATCACCTGTCCGTTCACCATCACGGTGAGCTGGTCGGCCAGGCTGAAAACGGCATCCATGTCGTGCTCGACCAGCATCATGGCGTGGTCCTTCTTCAGGCGCTGAAGCAGGGCTACCATGCTCTCGGCCTCTGCCTGGCCCATTCCTGCCAGGGGCTCGTCCAGCAGAAGCACAGTGGGTTCGGTCGCCAGCGTCATGGCGATTTCCAGCTGGCGTTGCTCACCATGGCTGATGGTGGCGGCCACCGTGTGTGTGCGGTGCGTCAGGCCAGCCAGCTCGACAGCCCGTTCACATCGTTCGTTGACCCGGGTCATGCGCGTGGCTGAACTGAACCAGTGAATCGGGTTCCAGGGCACGTGCCGTTCGCGCGACTGTGCGGCCAGGCGCACGTTGTCCCAAACGGTGAAGGGCAGGAAAATATTCGTCTTCTGGTAGCTGCGACCCAGACCCAGCCTGGAGATGGATTCGGGTGCATGCCCGGCCGTTTCCCTGCCGTTCAGCCGAATCTGTCCGGATGTGGGGGGCAGGTCGCCCGACAGCAGGTTGGTCAACGTGGACTTGCCGGCACCGTTGGGGCCGATCACCGCATGGATGCGGTCCCGGAACAGGTCCACCGACACGTCATTGACAGCGGCCAACCCACCAAAGCGCTTGGTCAGGTGCTGGGCCGACAGCAGCAGATCGCTCACAGCCTGCCCCCCTTGTTGCGCCCGAACATCTTTTCGCCCAGGCCCAGCAGGCCACGGGGTGCCACGATCACCACCAGCACGATGAACCCGCCCATCAGGAGCTGCCAGTGCTTGGTCATGTCCTTGAAGAAGTGCATCACATACTCGAAGGCAAAGGCGCCCACGATGGCGCCAGCGAAATTGCCCATGCCACCCAGGATCACCATCATGATGGCGTGCGCACTCATGTGAAATCCCATCAGCTCAGGGTTCACGAAGCCGGTCTGTGCAGCCCACAGGTAGCCAGCCACGCCAGCCAGAGTGCCAGCCAGGGTGAAGGCCGCCAGCTTGTAGCCGAAGGTGCCATAGCCCACCGCCCTCATGCGGTGTTCGTTGACGCGGATGCCTGAGAGCGCACGGCCGAACGGCGAGAACAGCAGGCGCCGCAACAGCAGGTAGACACCGATCAGGGCTGCCAGCGTGAAGTAGTAGAAGTGGGTGCGGTTTTCCAGGTCAATGCCGACGGCGCTGGCATCAGGGCGGAAGTAGACGTAGATGCCGTCAGACCCGCCCAGCGACTTGTTGTCGAAGAACAGAAAGTAGATCATCTGCGCAAAGGCCATGGTCACCATGATGAAGTAGATGCCATGGGTACGGACCACAAAGAACCCGATCACCAAGGCGGCCAGGCCGGCCGCACCTGCTGCCAGCGGCAGGCTCCACCACAGCGCCACCGGATTGTCTGCCGGCGTCAGGAAAGCCAGCGCGTAACCGGCCAGGCCGAAGTAGGCGGCGTGGCCGAGCGAGACCAGTCCGGTGACGCCCTGCAGCAGGTCCAGACTCATGGCAAAGATGGCCAGAATCATCATCTGCGTGATCATCTGCAGGTAGAAGTCCCGGCCGTCGACAGGCACGAAGGGGAACGCGGCCAGCGCCAACGCGCCCACGCCCAGCAGGACCTGGACGCCACGCGGCAGTTTTTCAAGAGTGGCTTTGGGGGAACTCATGGCTGGAACGTCACTGTTTGAACAGGCCTTCGGGTTTGTATAGCAGCACCAGCGCCATCAGCATGTACACCGCCATGCCGGCCAGCTGGGGCACAAGTACCTTGCCGAAGGTGTCGACCAGTCCCACCAGCAGCGCCGCCACCAGCGCGCCCCGCACGGAACCGATACCTCCGATGACGACCACCACAAAACACATGATCAGCACCGAGCTGCCCATGCCCGGGTAGACGCTGGCAATCGGCGACGCAATCATCCCGGCGATTGCCGCCAACCCGACACCCAGCGCGAACACCACGCCATGGATGAGTCGGATGTTGATGCCCAGCGCCTCGGTCATTTCCCGGTTGAAGGCGCCCGCTCGGATCTTCATGCCCAGTCGGGTCTTGCTGATCAGCAGGTACAGGCCGACGGCCAGGGCAATGCAGATGCCTGACATCACCAGCCGGTAGACCGGGTAGGACAGGGTGTCAGTGAGCGGAATCGACCAGTTCAGCAGCTCGGGAACCTGGACTGCATGCACGTCGTCGCCCCACAGGATGGAGCGCAGCTCTTCAAAGATGTAAATCAGGCCAAAGGTCAGCAAGACCTGATCCAGGTGGTCGCGGTGGTAGAAGAAGCGGAACAGCCCCCATTCCAGCAACCAGCCGAGCGCCACCGCGAGCAGGGTGCCCACCACGATCGCCAGCACCAGGCTATCAAACTGGGCCGTGAAGAACCAGGCCATGTAGGCGCCGAGCATGTAGAAGCTGCCATGGGCCAGGTTGACCACCCCCATGATGCCGAAGATCAGCGTCAGGCCGGCAGCCAGCATGAAGAGCAACAGCCCGTACTGGATGCTGTTGAGGAGCTGGATCAGGAAGTTGGCGAAATCCATGAACGGTGGGTGCGTGAAGGCGCAGGCAAGCCCGGACGCCCGTGTCGGGCGTCCGGCAAATCAGACAGGGAGTCGGGATCAGGCCATGCGGCAGCCGGTCCCCGGATCGGCCACGGCCTTCGCAGCAATGCCAATCACCTTGTTCTCGCGGTTTTCGACCTGGCGCAGGTACATGTCCTGAATCGGGTTGTGAGACGGACTCATCTTCCATTTGCCACGCGGGCTGTCGATTTCGGCCCCGCGCATGGCTGCCTGAAGAGCCTGCTTGTTTCCAAAATCGCCACGCACGGCGTTGGCACCCTGTACCAGCAGCAGTCCGGTGTCGTAGCCTTGGACGGCGTAGACGTCCGGCTGCATCTTGAAGGTCTTGGCGTATTCCAGGCGGAATTGCTTGTTGCGTGGCGTGTCCAGCGAGTCGCTGTAGTGCATCGTGGTCAGAACCCCGTTGGCGGCGTCGCCGGCTGCTTCCAGCACGCCCTCGGTCAGGAAGCCGGAACCATAGAGCTGGATGCTGCGTGACAGGCCCGCTGCATGGTAGTCGCGCAGGAACTTGGCGGCGCCGCCGCCGGCAAAGAAGCAGGCGACAGCGTCCGGCCTGAGGGAGGCGATTTCGGTCAGCAGCGCCTGGAACTCGACGTTCGGGAAGGGCAGGCCCAGCTTCTTGATGATCTGACCGCCTGCCTCGGTGTAACTCTTCTCGAAACCTTCAAATGCCTCGTCTCCGGCGGCGTAGTTCCAGGTGATCCAGACCGCCTTCTTGTGCCCCCGTTCCACCATGGGCTTGCCCAGGGCCAGGGTCGGCTGGCTGTTGGAGAACGACGTGCGGAACACATTGGGTGCGCATTGCTGGCGAGTCGCCACATGCACGCCTGCGTTCGGAATCAGGTTGAGCACACCACTTTCACGTGCCACCCGGTGGATGCCCATCTGCACACCCGAATGCACCGTGCCGACCAGAACATCCACACGGTCGCGCTGGACCAGTCGGGTGGCGTTCTCGATACCCTTGGCCGGGTTGGATTCGTCGTCGACTTTGAAGAACTCGATTTCCCGCCCGCCCAGCTTGCCACCCTGCTCGTTGATGGCCATGCGGAAGCCGTTCTCGATGGCGACACCCAGCTGGGCAAACGTGCCGGTATACGGCAACATGAACCCCACGCGCAGCTTGTCGGACTGGGCCCGAACGATCTGCGGCAGCAGCAGGCCGGTGGACGCTGCACCGATCACGGCGGCGCTGCGGGTGAGAACGAGTCGGCGGGTGGTCATGGATGGTCTCCTGATGGTGGTGGTAACCCGTTCACTGTAGGCTGCATTGCCTGCATTTGACGATACAGACTTACCCGTACTTGAAGCATCAAATATTCAGAGTTGAATAAATGATGCGGCACGGATGGGTTCCGGCCTGGATACGGAATGCTCTATAGTGCATTTCTTGATCTGCACTATAGTTCATCTCGTGGCGGGTGAACTCGGTACTAACCCTGCCTTGGTGTGCAAGCCGCCCGCTACCTGGGCTCGGCCGGTACCTCAACCACCAGTTCCCGCAACAGACCACCGGCTTCCACAGAGCCCGTGACCTTGCCTTCGCCCTGAATCCTGCGCTCGCAAAGAAGCTTGTCATCATGCGGCAGCCGCTGGCAGCGCTGTAGCGCATGGGTCAGCAGGTCCTGGGGTCCCGGGCTGGCCAGCCGGGATCCGCGAATGGCTTCGGCACGGACTGCGCCGGCTTCACGCAGGCAGGAACTGCGTTCATGCATGGATGTGCTGTCCAGGCAGGCGGCTCGGTCTTGCTGGTAGGCTGCCTCGATATCTGCTCTTGATGTGGCTGGTTGGGCCCATGCGACTGCCAATGGGATCAGGCTGACTGCAGTCGCCAGCAGGCCCAGGCTGACGGAGCGGCGAATGGGTGACATAGGGTCTCCTGTGCAATGGCGGTGAGAACGGGGCGGTCTCGCCAGCGATCGCAAACGCTCCAGGCGCTTCGTGCACAGAGCCTCACCTTGACCACAAAGGCACGACCGACCCATGGCCATGGGATCGCCCAGCATGCGGAAGGTTCTCAGGGGCGGGGAAGAGACAGGGGATTGTGCGAGGAGCCCGGAGGGGTTCGAAAAAATCAATCGCGATCTTGATTTGAAAGGGGTTTTTCGGTGTGTTCTTCGCCACGTTCCCCCTACTGTTCCCCTGGCTTGCACCTGCAGATGGTGAATTTAGGATGTAGGCTTCGCAGCGTACTGGACGATTGCACGCGTTCCCAGTGGCCTACGTGATCAGAGGTGCAGCCGCACCCCTGATCGGGACGGTGCCATCAGCGAAAACCGGGGCAGCTATGGCACCTCCTGGCCGCCCTGGCGATTTCATTCGGTCCCGGTGGACCTCACCCAGCCGACCGGAGCGACCCAGCCGCAACCGAAATCGAGGCGGGCTTTGATCTCCATGCCATCCACCTCAAAGCCTTCGCGCTGCACCGTCTGAATTCCTTGTGCGTCATTCAGGTAGCCGTATTCCAGGGCGTTCTGGTTCCCGGCGACCAGATACCACGCCGAGGTGCTTGCGGCATCCAGACGCGGTTCAACTGCAACGCTCAGGCGGTATGGCTGTACGGAACCGGATTCAACCGGGTTGTACGTGGCGACCAGCTGGCGCGCGGTCATCTCAAGCGTGGCCGGGACAAGGATGGTGGCCGGCTCTTGCATGACCAAACCACCATCCAGATCTCGCTGGAAGCGCAAAGCGCGGACGGCGTTGCCCAGGCCGGGACCTGACAAAAAGTCGTTGATCAAGGTCGAGCGGTCCGCGTGAAACAGAGGAACTCCATCGATGTCTGGAGGCGAGAGCAGGATGGACACCAGTTCTTCGGCTTCGCGACGGGATGCAGCTTCGCCAAACTTCATGAGCAGCTGCCCAAAGCCCGACAAGTCGTCATTCACCATGGCCTGGCGACTCAGCGCGATGATCCGCCCAAAGGTCGCGAGGCGCCAGCCGGCCGCTGCCTCGTTCACCGTACCGTAGGTGAATTCGCCGGCCTCATTCACCCGCTCCAGCGATGGCGCGCCACCCAGCCGCACAACAGACTTCTCGCGGAAGTCGGGCAGGTTCGCCAGTCGCGCAATCTGCTTGATCGCGCTGGGCATCTGTTCGTACGCTTCATGTAACACCCGCCCGACGGCATTGCCCAGGAGCAGCGGGAAGTCACTGGTGGTGTGCATCGCGCGCTGCAGGACACGATCCCGATGGTCGCTTTCGCTCACGCGCTGGCCAGCGATCTCCAGCGAACGCATCGCGAGGTCGGTGAAGCTGGAAGTGCGAAGAACATCGCCCGCAGGCTTGCCACCCAGCCGCGCGACAAGCGTGTTTTCAATGGCCTGGCGGGTCTCATGGGTCCGAGATTGATCGGGCTTGATGTTGATGTGGCCACCAGTGGCATGGTCCCGGCGTGCCAGCTCTTCAAGAATTTCGGACGAAGCGCCCCGGAGATCCATTCCGCGAGTGATGAGTCCAGGGGCGAAGTCTGCAAGGCCATGCCGCTTGCAGAGTTCGGTGATTCGTTCTGCATCGTTTGCAGCGGAGTGGTTCGTGATGGGGGGCATTTGATGAGCTCCAGAAATTGAACGGAAAAAGCCGGATGCAGGGTCGGCGGGTATGGAAACAATTGACACCTCGAAGGGCTGCCAGCGGTACATGACGCCACCCTCGATGGGCGTGCCCTCATCCAAGAGCACGTACGCGACGGACAGGCTTCGATGAATGTCCTGCAGCACGTCGGCGCGGATTTGTTGCGCTTCAGGGCTGGTGGCAAAGCGCGCCATTCCAGTGACCTTTTCGCCCTTCGCCTGGATGTTTTCGATCACGCCGACCGCCAACTTGCTGGAGTCGTGCGAGATGATCAGCGGGAGGGGAGACCGGCTAAGGTCGACGCCATCCGCGGTGCAGTCGAGGACCTCTAGGACCCCCATACGATTCACCGGCGTCGTCGTCGCGATCGTGCAGGGGATCAAAGCATCGGCGGCAAGGTCTGCCGCACGCTCATGAAACTGAATATGCCGGGTGTGGCTCATGCCAACGGCTCCTCTTCGACCGCCCAGACAGCGGGGGTCTCGCGCACCTGGTACAGGAGGAGCATGGCCAGTCGGGTGGCGTCGCCGACGCTCAACTGAACCGAGAAGGACGCGTCTGCCGTGTGCATGCACAGCACGCCTCCTTTGTGAAGGGACACCTGCGCTCGGCGCTTTTCGTAGCGGGTACGCTCGATGTCGGCAGGGCGGTTGGAAGCGGTGGAGAGGGCGCCGTCTTGACGAATGGTGATGTGCATTTGAGGCCTCGCGTTGATCAAGGCTTCAGTTTCCGGGCCATCTCAAAAATGACACCGTATATTCTTTGGTGTCAACGGTCCTTTGAGCGCGACCGCACGATGCGCAGCACCTGCCGGCCCGAAGTGGGGACGCGCCCGCCATGCTGATCCCTAAGGGCGGCAACTGCCCGCCTTACGTCCGCCTCCGTGATCTCGCCGGGAGAAGCGACGGCGACCCATCGGGCCACCACCGACGCCCTGTCGGAGTCGCTTCCTGAAGCCAGGTCAAACAGGCGCTGGATGGTCTCATTGCGCTCCATCAGCTGCGCGGCCCGAACCGGCTCTTCTGTGGCCCCGCCGCGCCGTGGCCGCAGCCCCAGGGCTCGCGTTATGTCCCGTTGCCGTCCGCTGAGGTAGCCCCGCAGCGCACCCGCAAAGACGCGGGCTGGCTCAGGTGGCAGCGGTTGACCACCTTCGATAGCATCCAACGCCTGGCGCACGAACTCCAGAGCCTTGGCCTGGCTTGGCTGGACTGCGTTTGTCGAGGCAGGAAACCATGCAGCGTGAACGGCATTTTTCGGGCTGCTCACAGCCGCCTCGCATCATTGAACCGCTTCACTTAACCCCCTTAGGAGCACAGCGGAACAGTCGGAGAGTGCGGTGCGAATTACCCGCATCTGCCCCTTCGCAGGAGGACCCGAAGCCAGGGTCAACCGCGAACGAATCGAACTGCTCACCATTCACCGTTAACCATTCACCGTTCACCATTTCCTCACCCCCTGCACTGGTGAACCAACGGGGTGCGAATTACCCTTACGAGCGGCTTCACAGGAGGACCCGCGCCGCATCACTGGTGCACCTCTTCCGCTTCCCGCATGCGCGCAGCTCTGACCTGATCTGCGTACGACTGCCAGGTGATCGTCCGGCCCTGCCCATCCAGCTGCACCCATTTGCCCAGGCCAAGGCGCACACCTTCAGCCTCGATGGCAGCCCTTGAGTCCGGGTCGCGGGATGCCGACGGCCGGCCTGGAAGTGGCGGCTTGTTGGCTGCATCACGCCTTTGCCCCTCAACCCTGGCAAGCGCCCACGCAAACCCACTGCGGCGCTTGACGGCCTCCGCGGCTGCATCCGCCAGCTCCACCACCGAGACACCCGCATCGATGAGTTTGCGCAGGGTGGGGTGACCCCTGCTCACATCCGTCAGGCCTGCAGCCCTCATGGCTTCGGCCGCAGTGTCCACGGGTGAAGGGTCTGAACCAGCGCGCGCCGGGCCGGCAGGCCCGACCTGATCGCCATGCTGTTGGTGTTCTACATGCTCGCCCTGAATACTGGTTACTGGTGTCTGGTTACTGGGAGCATTGCCTTCGCTATGCGTTCGCATTGCCCTCGCACCTGCGTTCGCATTGCGGGCGCTTTGCGTTGGCTGCTTGTTCCATCGTGCATTGGCAGAGGCAGATGCCTTGCGCTGCTTGTCCTGGTACCGGCTGATTTCCCGGTCGCACCGCGCTTGGCGAAGGTGTTCCCCATCCTGTGTGAAGAACTCAGCAAGCACAGCCGCCAGCGCCTTTCTCTCTTCCTTGCTGCGCACGCCTATCAGGCGTGCAGCATCGGCAACTGGTATGGGCCCCTCGCGGGTGTAATAGACCATCAGCAGCCGGCATAGGACGCCATGCTCCACCGGCTCTAGGTGTGCGGTGTCCTTGAGGTAGTCGCCAATATGAAACTCGAAGTAGTTCAACGGTTACCCCAACCCATCGAGTTCATCGGCCAGGTCCAGGAGATCGCAAGCACGCCGCGCAACCTCACTCCTGGACATGCCAGCCGGCGGGGAAAAGCCCTGCCCATTGTTTTCGGGGAGGCGCTTGCTCCCGAACACCATCTGGACCGCGACGATGCGGAACATCTTGGCGATGAGCAAAACACCCTTAGAACCCCGCGCCAGCGCCTGTTCACGTAGCAGCTCGATGGGAGCGTCCAGGAATGCGCTGCAATCAAAGCTTCTGCGTGCGGCTTCACCGTCACCTTGCGAGTTTTGTCCATTGGTCATGCGCTGCTCCGTTTGCCACGCTCCAGCCGGCGCATCAGGTCTTCAATGACAGCTGAGCCCGCCGCGTCGGTGTTCACCGGGCCGAGCGCCTCACCATTGAAGTTCACGTTCACCGTGACCTCGCGGCTCTGCCTTGGGATCTTGCTGGTGCTGGCAGTGCCAGCGGCACCACCTACGCCGGTACCGCCAAAGGTGTAGCGCTCGGCAGCCTTGAGCAGCGCCATCGAGATGGTGTCGCCGCCGTACTTCTTCTGGCCGGGGTTGTTGAAGTACTGAACCTCACCCTGGGCGTTGGCAAACTCTCTGGCGATGCTGCGGGCAACAGCGTCGTCATCGACACCCGCAGCCTTCAGGAAGGCCGCAATCCCCGTGAGCGTGGTCAGGTCGCCGCCGGCCACGATGCGGTTGCCACGCTCATCCGCAGCGAAGCCCTGGCTGTCGGTGACCAGGCTGCTCTTCACCTCGGCATTGCGCTTGGCCAGGCGCGAGACAAAACCATCCAATTGCTGAGCAGCCAGCATTGCTTTTCGCAGCTGCTCTTCAAGGTTCCGCGCCTCATCGGCACCAGTTGACATCGACCTGACGATGGCCTTTCCAGCGCTGTCGCTGGCGATCTCCAGCCCTTGCATCGCCGCTTGAGCCTTCTGCGTCTCAGTCGCCACACCACCACTGGCGGCGATCTCTGCCTCAAGCACTTTCTTGAAGGCGTCGCGAAGGCTGTCAGCGGTGGCCAAGCCGCTGGCCTTAGCCAGTTCGTAGGCTTTCCGCAGCTTTTCGGCGTTGGCCTTCAGGTCCTGCTGGGTTTCGATTCCCAAAGTCTTGAAGGCAGAGGCCATCTCCACGCTGGCCTTCTTTGCCGCCTCCACCGCGCCGGGTGTCTCCTTCAGCGCCTGGTTGATCTCCTGCAGCTTGAGCGCCGCTGCCTGCAGATCACCCTTTGCAATAAGGTCCGCGTATTCCTGCCGAAGGCGTGCCAGGGCTGCAGAAGCAACCTTGGCGGCACTCTCCTGCTCTTGCTGCTTCGCAGCGGACTTTTCGGTCTCTTCCCGAGCTTTGGCGTTGGCATCAGCAAGCCGCTCAAGCTCCCGAGCGACCGAACCCAGTCCGGTCGCCGCATCATAGGAACTCTGAGCGCTTTTATCGACCGCCCCGACCAACCCCCTGAAACCCTCAGCGGCCACGCTCGCCGATTGACCGGCTGACTGCAGCGCATCCCGCGCCCTTTGAGCAAGCGCCTCAGAGGCAGCCCAGAGCCCCTTCGACATTTCAATGAACCGCTTGCCTTCCTCTTCCATCCGCCTGGCGGTCTCACCAAACCCGATCTTTGACCATGCGACCGAGATCTGACCAGCCCAGCCCAAAATGTTGCTGGCCACTCCAGCAAACGCTTCCCCGATCCTGTAGATGCCCGAGAGAACGACATTGCTCCCCGTGGCCATGACACCCCAGGCAAGCTTGACCGAGTTTCCCGCCGTGGTTGCGTGTTGACCCAGCGCGGTGAAGGCCTCGCCGACGCGATCTGCCGCATCAGCCGCCTTGTCTGCCAGCGCCTTGAAGTCCACCTCAGCCAGGAAGGCACGAGCCCAGTCAAGCGCCGCCTGGAAGCCCTTGGCAATTGCCTCGCCAAACCGGGCCACCGTACCATCGTCCTTCAGCCGCTTGTAGGTCTCCGCCACCAGCTCGTTGAACCTCTGAAAGACTGGAAGCACCGCCGCCCCAAGCTGCTCTTTCAGTTCGTTGAACCGCTTGTTGACCAGGTCTACTGCGCCGCTCAACCCACCGCCGATGGCTTTGGCTGTGCCACCTACCTGGCCGGCGACCGCCTCAAGGATCGTGCCCTGTGCCTCAGCAGAGCGTCCTGTCTCCACCAGGGTTTTGATGACGCTCCGCTGCTGCTCGGTGAACGTCACGCCAGATTCAGCGAGGGCAGAGAGTCCCTTCACAGGATTTTCAAGCGCCTTGCCCAGCTGCACAGCATTGCTTGTCACACTGCCGAATCCTGCATCCGCCAGGTCCTGCGCCAGTGTCAAGGTGGTCTCGAAGACATCCTTGCCCACCGACTTGAAGGTGAGCAACTGGGTGGCTGCGTCTCGGAAGCCAGATGCACTGCCCGTGGTCGCCTCATCGAGCCGCCGCGCCATGTCGTCGATTTCTGCAGCCGTCAGTCCTGCAGCACCACCCGTGGCCTCCACCACGGCGTTGAGCTTGCGCATCTGCACGTCCAGCGCTTCGGCGCTTTCAACCGCCCCGGAGAACAGCTTGGCGCCGAAGTAGCCCGCAATGGCAACTCCCACCGCGGCCACCTTCGTCTGCAGGCTGTTGAACACCGCGGACGCGTTGTCCTTGGCGTTGATCAGGATCTGAATCGGTTTGATCGCCATGGCTTACACCGCCGCGCCTTGGCGCCGAAGGTATGCCATGACACTGCCCGCGACCCACCTGGTGCAGCGTGGCCCGTCCTTGATAGGGGCGGGAAACTTTTGCTCGGCGACCTTGCGCCGAATGCTGCTCTCTGACAGGCCGGTCAGTTCAACGACCGTCTGAATCTTCAGCCGGGCCTCTGGAATTTGGGCCGATAGGACGGTTTGCCGGGGTTGCGGTCGCTTCTGGCTTGATCTGGCTTCGACAGGTCGCATGATGAACCTCATGAGTGAACATGAGGTGTACTTTCACAGCGACAAGAAATCCCATCAACGGAAAAAAGAAGGACTGAAAACGTAAAGAAAAATCCGGTGCATGCTACTCGTCCAGCAGCTTGCGTGCCTGATGAAGTTGCTCGTCATCTGAGCACCTGGTTTCAACGAAATGCCGAAGGGCGCCATCGGCTCTTGCATGTACCCCTGCCGCGTCGAATACCTCGTTGCACAGTCGATTGAATTTGCCACCGCGCCCAAGTGAAAGATCCTCGGCCCCATCCACACACAACCAAAGATCAGCTATGAACCGGCCATAGTGTTTGTGCATTGACCGCCGACCGCCGGCGCCCCCTTTGGGGGTTCGAGCGTCGGCCAGAATGCTCGCGGCCGCCGAAAGATGCTGCAGGTCCTTTGAGACGTGGGCCGCAATTGAAGAATGCATGGTGAACTGATAGTACGTGGGCGGCCCGACGAGATCGGGTGGACTGCGCTGCAGATGAACTAGATCTACAAGATCAGTCGTTGAGAGACCCCCGACCAAACGAAAAAGCTCATCGGCTCGCCTTGCTATCTCCACCAGGACATCGGACCTCGATTTCTCGGAACCAATGTGTGGCTTGGTATGTCGCTCGAAAACCTGCAATTCACGAGCTACCGCCTCAATCTCGCTTGCTACTGAGGAAGGCAACCCCAACTCCTGGCAGAGATTCAACAACCGCTCTCTCTTTCGAGTCTCCAGCGGTGGTGGGTCAAACAGCTCAGTTGGGTACGTACGGTACAAACTCATGCGCTCCCGCCGCCATTTCGTGCGTGCTCAAAAAGAAACATCACGGCAAGCTGCCAGTCGGGCGGCACTCTGCCCAGTCCACTCGACATCCGCAGTAACCTATGCATCGGGGCTTCAGGGTCGGCATTCTGGGCGATCAGCATCACACCCGAAAGCCAGGATACAAAGTCAGGATCACGAGAACAGGCTGGCCAATACGGCGCATCGTTTGCACTGGCCACAGCTCTCATGCCGCAATGCCCCACGCCTTGGGGCCGCGCACCGTCCTGGCAGATTTTTCCATGTCAAACGAGCCATCATCCACGAGCGCCCAATAGACCACGCTGTTTAGTTCGTGAAGCCTCAAGACCAGGCCACGTACAACAAGATCGTTGTCCACGTTGACCGAGCTGGTCCCAAGCAGCCGGGTGATCTGTTCTATTTCGCTGCAGGAATCTTTCAACAAGGCAACGCGACTCGGATCAAGGCATACGCCTGTGGGTTCGGCTTTTGTGTTTACATTCTGAGTAGCCATTGTCAAACCTCCATTTTGATGATGGTCAGGCAGGGCAGGTGTTCTCAGCACCAGGCCCCGCCGCCTTTTGTGCCCAGCCATCCCCGCCGCTGGGCGTGACGGTTTCAGGCCCGCGAAGGCATGATCTCAGCGCCAGCGCGCAGCTTGTCGAGGTAGTCCGCCCACGTCTGCATCATCTGGCGTCGCTGCTCGATGAACTCCGCTCGATCGTATGCCGCGCCCAGCGGGCCGGACTTGCCGTGAGCCAACTGCGCCTCAATCACGTCTGGCTGCATGTTCAGCTTTTCCACCATGATCGTCCTGGCCATGGCACGGAAACCGTGCGGCGTCATGTCGTCGTTGCTGTACCCCATCCGCCGCAGCGCAACGCGCAGCGTGTTTTCCGACATGGGGCGCTTCAGGCTCACCAGGCTGGGGAATACGTAAGGGCTTTGAACCGTCAGGGGCTGCAGCTCGCGCAGCAGCGCAACCGCCTGATCAGGTAGCGGCACCAGGTGCGGCCTGCCGTTGATCTTGCCGTACACGGTGCGCTTCATTTTGGCCGCTGGAATGGTCCACAGCTTCGCCTCCAGGTCGACCTCCGCCCACTCCATGTGCCGGATATTGCCGGGCCGCTGGAAGAGCAAGGCGGACAACACCAGGGCGATTCGGGTCACGGGCTGGCCCTGGTAGCCGTGCATGGACGTCATCAATTCGCCGGCCCGAGCCGGTTCCAGGATGGCAGCCATGTGCTTGACGTTCAGAGGCTGCAGCGCTCCATGCAAGTCCGGGGCCGGGTTGCGATCACAGCGGCCGGTGGCAATGCCATAGCGGAAGACCTGGCCCGCGGTCTGGCGGAGGGTGTGAGCTGTCTCTCGTGCGCCGCGCTTCTCAATCCGGCGCAAGGTGTTGAGCAGCATGGGCGCTGTGATCTCAGACAGGGGAACAGGCCCCAGCCAGGGGAACAGGTCCTTTTCCATCCGCTCCAGCCAGCGCTCTGCGTACTGTGCGCTCCAGCCGCTGGCTTTGGCTGTGTGAAGCTCCCGGGCCACGGCCTCGAACGTGTTGACGGACTGGAGTCGGCTGTGAAGTCGCTCGATCTGTCGACGCTTTGTCGGGTCGACGCCGCCGCGTAGCGTCGCGCGGCCCTTGTCTCTGTCCAGGCGCGCCTGTTTCAGGCTGACTTCAGGGTAAGCACCAAGCGCCAGGCGCTTCTCTTTTCCGTTGAAGTAGTACTTCCAGAACCAGCGCTTCGAACCGCTGGGAGACACTTCAAGGTACAGGCCGCCAGAATCGCTGAATCGTGCGCGCTGCCTTTCAGCAGGGCAGGTGGCGGACTTGCAAGCAATGTCGGTCAGCATAGGGGAACAGCCTCCATGGGTGGGCGACATTGGTGCCGCGTTCCCCGAATTGTTCCCCGTTTTCGCTCACGTTGCAACGACAGTATATGACGCTACATGAACGAAAATCTAACGCAAGCCATTGATTCGTAAATCATTTTTGACCCTACATGGCATCACATGATCTTTTCTGATGGCCTGCCCGGAGGGACTCGAACCCCCGACCTGCTGCTTAGAAGGCAGCTGCTCTATCCAGTTGAGCTACGGGCAGACGATCCGCGGCGGCGTGGCCGCGAAGTACACACACTGTGAAGGACAAAAGGCCCACGCAGTGGGCCTTTTGTTGTAGGGTGGTCGGAGCGGCGGGATTCGAACTCGCGACCCTCTGCTCCCAAAGCAGATGCGCTACCAGGCTGCGCTACGCTCCGACGTAATCCGGCATTGTACCTGTTCGGGGAGGGTGCTCGACCGCCTCATGCGCTTTTTGTGCGTCTTGGCGCCACAACTTCTTTGTCAGCAGCCGCGGGTCACGGGCATCTCCACCTCGGCCTTGACGGCCATGTGGCGCGCCAGTTCCAGCTTCGCAATGGCGTTGCGGTGCACTTCGTCGGGTCCATCGGCCAGTCGAAGGGTGCGCTGGTTGGCGTAGCTGTAGGCCAGGGGGAAGTCGTCACTGACGCCGCCGCCGCCATGGGCCTGGATGGCCATGTCGATGATGTCACAGGCCATGTTGGGGGCCACAACCTTGATCATGGCAATCTCGGCCTTGGCGATCTTGTTGCCCACCGTGTCCATCATGTAGGCGGCCTTGAGCGTGAGCAGGCGCGCCATCTCGATACGGCAGCGGGCATCGGCAATGCGCTCGTGCCAGACCGACTGGGCCGAGATCGGTTTGCCGAAGGCAACCCGGCTGTTCAGTCGCTGGCACATCAGCTCCAGCGCCCGTTCTGCGGCGCCGATCGAGCGCATGCAGTGGTGGATTCGTCCCGGGCCAAGGCGGCCCTGGGCGATCTCGAATCCACGGCCTTCGCCCAGCAGCAGGTTGCCGGCCGGGACACGCACGTTCTCCAGCAGCACCTCCATGTGGCCATGCGGCGCGTCGTCATAGCCGAACACCGACAAGGGACGGAGCACCTTGATGCCCGGCGTGTTGGCCGGCACCACAATCATGCTCTGCTGGGAGTGGCGTGGCGCCTCCGGATCGGTCTTGCCCATCACGATGTAGACCGCACAGCGCGGATCGCCAGCGCCGGACGACCACCATTTGCGGCCGTTGATGACGTACTCGTCGCCGTCACGCTCGATGCGACACTGGATGTTGGTGGCGTCCGACGAAGCAACCTCGGGCTCAGTCATCAGAAAGGCCGAACGGATCTCGCCCTTGAGCAACGGCTCCAGCCATTCGTCCTTGATGGCCTCGCTGGCGTACCTTTCCAGGGTTTCCATGTTGCCGGTGTCCGGCGCCGAGCAGTTGAACACCTCGGCAGCAAACGGCACCCGGCCCATGATTTCGCACATCGGCGCGTACTCCAGGTTGCTCAGACCTTCAGGCGCACGTTTGGACTGTGGCAGGAACAGGTTCCACAGACCGGCCGCACGCGCCTTGGGCTTGAGTTCCTCGATCAGTGTGGTCGGAGTCCACGCATTGCCCTTGGCCCGGTTGGTCGCGATCTCGGCAAAGAAACGGCTCTCATTGGGATAGATGTGCTCGTCCATGAAAGCCAGCAGGCGTTCGCGCAGGCCCTTGACCTTGTCGGTGTAGTCGAAATGCATGGTCTTCCTTCTGTGGTGAAACGGTATCGTGGGTGAGGTGCAGGTCAACGGCGCCGGGCAAAGTCCCAGGCCAGCTCGGCCAGCGGTCGGGCACCAGCGGCCGAAGAAACGGCCTGCGCACTGGATGCGGTGCCCATTTCCACCCGCTTGGCAATGCCCTGCAGGATGGCTGCGAGGCGAAACAGGTTGTAGGCCAGATAGAAATTCCAGTCCGCCTTGAGCTGCTGTGGCGTGGCAAAGCCGGTGCGCTTGCAGTAACGCGCGATGTAGTCTTCTTCGTCCGGAATGCCCAGCGATTTCACATCCAGACCCCCGATACCCCTGAAGGCGCCGGGCGGAATGTGCCAGGCCATGCAGTGGTAGCTGAAATCGGCCAGCGGGTGCCCCAGTGTGGACAGCTCCCAGTCCAGAATGGCCAGCACCCTGGGCTCGCTCGGGTGGAACATCAGGTTGTCCAGCCGGTAGTCTCCATGCACGATGGACACCATCGATTCGTCCCGTGCCATTGAGGGAATGTGGTCAGGTAACCAGGCCATCAATTCATCCATGGCCGGGATCGGCTGGGTGATCGAGGCCACGTACTGCTTGCTCCAGCGACCGATCTGCCGCTCGAAGTAGTTGCCAGGCTTGCCATAGTCCGCCAGCCCGATGTCCGCGGGCCGCACCGAGTGCAGCGTTGCCATGACCCGGTTCATCTCGTCATAGATGGCGCCACGCTCGTCGCGGCTCATGTCGGGCAGAGACTGGTCCCACATCACCCGTCCCTCGACGCACTCCATGATGTAGAAGGCGCGACCGATCACCGATTCGTCTTCACACAGCACATGCATCTGCGCCACCGGCACATCCGTCTGCCGCAAGGCGCTCATGACGCGGAATTCGCGCTCAATGGCGTGCGCCGAAGGCAGCAGCTTGGCCACCGGACCGGGCTTGGCCCGCATCACGTACTGGCGTGACGGCGTGATCAGCTTGTAGGTGGGGTTGGATTGGCCACCCTTGAACATCTCGACAGACAGCGGACCTTGAAATCCTTCCAGGTGCTGCTGCAGCCAGGCCTGCAGGGCCTGGGTGTCGAAGGCATGTTGCGCCGAGACAGGTCGCGTTCCTGTGAACTGGGGCGTTTCGCTCATGGCTGGGTCGTATGCAGTAAGGGCAAGACAAACCAGCCGTAGGGGGCAAGGCTGGCGCGGGGCAGAGCCGAGAGGGGCACTGCAAGCCTTCGGCAGCCGGACTCCAGCCCGCTGCTGCTCAGGACTCTGCTTCGGCTATGCGCATCAGCATGTCGCGGTTGCGTACCACCAGTCCACCCTGTTCGATGCGGATGGCGTCCTCGCGCTCCATGGACTTGAGTTCCTGATTGACGCGTTGTCGCGAGGCCCCCAGCAACTGGGCCAGCTCCTCCTGCGCCAGCTGCAGTCCGATCCGCATCTCGCTGCCGTCCGACAGGCAAGGAACTCCGTAGCTGCGCACCAGGTGCAGCAGCTGCTTGGCCAGGCGTGCACGCAAGGGCAGGGTGTTGAGGTCCTCGACGAGACCGAACAGGGTGCGGATGCGGCGCGCCTGCAGGCGCATCAGCGCCTCGTAAAGCTCCACGTGCTGGGCGAGGATCTTCTGGAAATCGTTGCGCGCCACGCACAACAAGGTGGTTGCACCATGCGCGTACGCGTCGTGGGTGCGCTGGTCTCCGTCGAACATCGCCACATCGCCGAACCACACACCGGGCTCCACGTAGGTCAGCGTGATCTGCTTGCCCGACAGCGAGGTCGAGCTCACACGCACCGCGCCCTTGGCCACGGCTGTCCACTCCGAAGGTGGATCGCCCCGGGCCACAATCAGGTCGCCGTCCTTGAACCGCTTGACGTAGGCGCATCGAAGAATGTCGTGTCTAAGGGAAGGTGAAAGGCTGCCGAACCAGCGTCCGCTGTTGATCGACTCGCGTTCTTCCATTGTCAGAATGGGTTCGTCCATGGGCTGTCTTATGAGTGACTGGTTTTGCCCGCATTGTCGCCACAGGGACGCCAACGGGGCATAGGGTTTGCGTGAGACGGGTGTCCGTGGAGCACCCGCCAGTTGCGCCGGCGGGCTCTTCAGCGGTACGTTGGCGGTCGCTTCTCGATGAAGGCCGCGATGCCTTCGCCCGCGTTCGGGTGGTGCAGGTTGCGCACAAAATGGTCGCGTTCGCCCGCCAGGTGGGCGTGCAGGGGCTGATTCAGTGCCTCGTTGGCCAGTTCCTTGATGCTGGCCATGGCGTTGGGTGCCCGGGTGTTCAGTTGCTCGGCCCAGACAAGGGCATCGTCAAGAGCCCGGCCGCCGGCGCTGATGCGCGACACCAGACCCAGCTGATGCAAACGTCGGGCGTCAATGCGCTCGCCCCCCATCAGCAATTGCAGCGCGGTCGAGCGGGGCAGGGCGCGCATGAGGCTCCAGGAGGCGCCGCCGTCCGGCGACAGGCCCACGTTCACATAGGCCATCACGAACACGCTGTCTTCGGCAGCCACCACCAGGTCGCAGGCCAGAGCAAGCGAAAAGCCAGCGCCAGCGCACGAGCCCTCCACCGCGGCCATGACAGGCTTCGGAAAGGCGCGAATGGTTTCGATCCAGTTGTGCAGTCCCTCGATGCTGGCGGCCTGCACCTCGGGCGGCTGCTGGCGGTTGGCCTGAAGCCGCTGAAGGTTGCCACCAGCGCAGAAATGCCGGCCCTCTCCAGTGATGACCACACTGCGGATCTCCGGGTTGTTCTCAGCCACGTTCAGGGCTTCAACCCCGGCGGCATAGATGTCCGGCCCCAGCGCGTTGCGGTGCTCCGGGTTGCTGATCGTCAGCACCATGGTCTGTCCATGGCTGTGGCTCTTGAGGCTGGCGGTCATGTTCAGGCTTCCTCGTGGGTCAGACTCAGCCCCAGTGCCCCGCGGCGACGCAGCCAGGGCGACGGGCGATAGCGAGGATCTCCGTAGACCGTCTGCATGTTGAACAGGATTTCAAGCACATTGGCCGGACCGATCCGGTCGCCCATGGCCAACGGGCCCATCGGGTATCCCAGGCCGAGCGTCACCGCCAGATCAAGGTCGGCGGGGCTGCAGACGCCTTGCTGGCACATGTCCGCCGCGATGTTCACAATGGTGGCCACCACGCGCTGGGTCACGAAACCACCGCTGTCGCGTACCACGCTGACCGCCTTGCCGTCGCGGGCGAACAGGGCGTGTGCCGCGTCGCGCATGTCGCTGCGTGTAGCCGGGTTGGTGGCCAGCACGCGCCGACGCGTGGCCTTGTCATCCAGCATCATGTCGATGCCCACTGTTCGGGCCGGGTCGAGCCGTTCGACCGCAGCCAGTGTGGTCACGTCCAGACCCAGCGGTGCCACCAGAATCAACGCCGATGAGGTGGGCGCCGCACCGGTTTCGATCGTTGCCCCCAGCTCCTTGAGCAACTGGTACAGCTCCTGGCGACGGGCCGCCTTGGGCGATACCCAGACTGGAGGCAGCGTGTCCACCTGAGGCACAGGTGGCTCCGGAGGGACCTGCGCCGAACCATCCTCATAGGCGTAAAAGCCATCACCCACCTTCTTGCCGACGACCCCACCAGCCAGTCGTTGCGCGGTGATCACGCTGGGGCGGTAACGCGGCTCGTCGTAGTACTGGCGGTAGATCGACTCCATCACCGGATGGGACACGTCCAGTGCCGTGAGGTCCATCAGCTCGAACGGGCCGAGCCGAAAGCCCATCTGATCCTTGAGAATGCGGTCGATGGTGGAAAAGTCGGCCACCCGCTCACCGGCCACCCGCAGCGCCTCGGTCCCGTAGCCCCGCCCGGCGTGGTTGACAATAAAGCCCGGGGTATCCTGTGCCGATACCGGGGTATGACCAAACTGGCGGCTGTAATCGGCCAGCTTCTGACACACCTGCGAACTCGTCTTGAGCCCGGCGATCACCTCGACCACCCGCATCAGGGGTACCGGGTTGAAAAAATGGAAACCAGCCAGGCGAGACGGGTGTTTCAGCGCTGCACCGATCGCTGTCACCGACAGCGAGGACGTGTTGGTGGCCAGCACCGCGTCCGGCCCCACCACGTCCTCCAGCTGCTGGAACAGCCGTTGCTTGACGTCCAGCCTCTCGACGATGGCCTCGACGACCAGGTCGCATCCCGCCAGATCGGTGAGCGTGGCAGCCTGTTTCAGCCTGTCGCCATAGGTCTGCGCAGTGGCTGTATCCAGCTTGCCTTTTTCGACCAGCTTCTGCCAGGTTGCGGTCAGGGCCTCCCGAGCCTTCTGGGCGGCGCCTTCCTGGGCGTCAAACAGGATGACATCACTGCCGGCCTGAGCCGCCATCTGGGCGATCCCTCGCCCCATGGCCCCCGTGCCGACAATGCCACAGATTCGATAAACAGTTTGCATGGTGAAGCGTTGTTTGCCTGGTTGCGCGAAATTGCTATGACAAAATGTTGCACCGACGGATTAAAGGAAAACTGACGTGCGCCAATTCTGGTTGGGCTGTATTTTGCTATCAACTGCCGTCAGCAGTTCAGCAGCGACCTTGGGTCGCTACAGCGGAGCCGCCGTCATTGGCCGTCCACTGGACATTCGGGCCCAGCTCCTGCTCTCCCCCGGCGAAGATGTATCTTCTCTCTGCCTCTCGGCGGAGGTGTTCTACGGTGATACACAGGTCGGCGGTGTTCGCACCCAGATCCAGCAGGCTGCGCCGGATGCCGAGGCCTCTCTTCGCGTCCAGGTGCCACAGGCCGTCAATGAGCCTATCGTGACCGTTTTCGTGCGGGCAGGGTGCGAAGCGCCCTTCAGTCGACGCTACGTGCTGCTGGCCGACCCTGTTTCTGAGCCGTTGGCCGAGCCGAACCCTCCGGCGCGAGCATTGCCCCTGGCACCACCGGCAGAACCAGCGGTTTCCGGTGCGGCGCCATCCCAGGCGACACCAGCCGCGGCGGCACCGCAGGCCCCCGCACCGGGTTCGGCCGCTCAGGCGCCTGCCGGACGTTCCACCGATTCAGCCGCGCGCGCCACTCTGCGTGCGGCCGTGCCGCGGGCTTCGTCGTCGGCGCCCGCCAGTGTGGTCCGACGCCCTCCTGCGCCGGCCCCGACCGGTCCCCGGCTTCAGCTGGACTCGGTTGATCTCAGTCTTGGTATTGAGCGCGATCCCGTGCTCCGGCTGTCATTGAGCCTCCTGAGTGAACCGGCCACTTCCGATGAGGTTCGGCAGGCAGCAGGTCTCTTGTGGAAGGCGCTGAACGCTTCGCCAGAAGACGTGATGCGTGATGCCCAGAAGCTCGCGGTGCTGGAGGCAGAGGCAAAGGGTTTGCGTGACGAAGAGGCTCGGAACCGCGCCCAGATTGCCCAGTTGCAGTCACAGCTGGAAGATTCCGGACGGCGCACCTGGTTGCTCTATGGCATGGCCGTGCTCCTTCTGCTGAGTCTGCTCGCCCTGGCTACCCTGATGCGCCGGCGTCGCACCGAGGCCAGGGATGCTGCCCGTGTGAAGGCCTGGTGGAACGAAGAGGTTGCCCAGCGACCATTGGGAGACGACCGCGAGGATGCGTCGCGCAAGGCCGGTGCGGCTGTCGAACTCGACTTCGACCTGGCAGCCGAATCCGATTTCCGGCGCAGCTCTTCCTCCCTTGCGCCCTTGAGCCAGCCTGAAGCCCTTGACGGTATGCCAGGTGTCTCGCGTCGCTCGTCGGACCATCGGGAGTTCGCAGCCAGCGCCATGGGCGTGTCCAGGTCGGTCGCCACCGAGGAATTGTTTGACGTTCAGCAACAGGCCGATTTCTTCATTTCGCTCGGGGAAGACGAACAGGCGATCCAGGTCTTGAAGGACCACCTGGCCGAGAGCCAGGAGCCCAGCCCGCTGGCTTACCTGGACCTGCTGAACCTGTACCACCGCCTTGGCCGTCGGGCCGATTACGATGCCCTGCGCAACCGCTTCAATGAAGTGTTCAATGCCGGTGCGCCGCGCTACGAACATTTCACCGACAAGGGCGAGGGACTGGAAAGCTATGAAACAGCTATGGGCAGGATCCAGGCGCTCTGGCCGCAACCCCGCGTGCTGGACGTGATCGAGCAGTCCATCTTTCGGGACCCCCATGACAAGGATGGTGAGGTCTTTGACCTCGAGGCCTACCGCGAACTGCTGCTGCTTCATGCTCTGGCCAAGGAAATCATCCGCAAGGACCAGGGCCGTGACAAGGACGGCGAACCGTCCAAGCCCAAGTTCGGTCACACGAAGATCCAGCCATTGAAGGCAGCGGCTGTATCAGGCGCAGGCGTACCCACCCAACCTCAGGACATCATCCCGCCGGCCTCGCCCAACCTGGGTCTGGATGTCGATCTGGACGAACTGGCCGAACTGTCCGCCTTCGAGGCCTCACTGCCCGAGGTCGATGTGAAAGTCGAACCCACCGCGAAAACGGCTGCCGCCCAGGCACAGAGCGAGCCGGCCGTCCCCAGCAACCTCATCGACTTCGAGGTGCTGGACTTTTTGCATTCGGCGAAGGACGCTGGGCCGGAGTCGGACGTCAGGCCCCTGCGCAAGAGCCCTGACGGCGACAAGGGGCGCTTGGAAGACTGAGCATCCGGTTCATTCCCGGTTGCTTCATTCAGCTTGGCGAGCCGGCCCCGTCCGTTGAGGGCGGCAGGCTCAGCGCCTGACCTGCAGAGCGCCCGGGTTGACGATGTTGGTCGGTGTGCCCTTGATGAAATTGACCACGTTGTCGAAGGCCGACGAAAAGTAGGTTTCGTAGCTCTCCTGCTCGACATAGCCAATGTGCGGGGTGCAGATGCAATTCTCCAGCCTCAGCAGGGCATGACCCTGGAGAATGGGTTCGGACTCGAAGACATCGACCGCGGCCATGCCTGGACGGCCGCGGTTCAAGGCCGCCAGCAGCGCCTCGGGCTCCAACAACTCCGCACGGGAGGTGTTCACCAGCAGCCCGGTGGGCTTCATCATCGAAAGGTCATCCAGCGTGATGCTTCCTGCGTTGCGTTCGCTCAGCCGAAGGTGCAGGCTGAGCACATCCGATTCCGAAAACAGCATCTCGCGACTTGAGGCCAGTTCGTAACCATCGGCGGCTGCACTGGCCCGCGACTCCTCGCCGCCCCAGACGATGACCCGCATGCCGAAGGCGCGCCCATAGCCGGCCACCAGACGCCCAATCCGCCCGTAGCTCCAGATACCCAGTGTCTTGTTGCGGAGCACCATACCGATGCCGAAGTTGGTGGGCATGGCCGATGACTTGAGACCGGACTGCTGCCAGGCGCCGTGCTTGAGGCTGGATACGTACTGCGGAATACGCCGCATCGCAGCCATGATGAGTGCCCAGGTCAGTTCGGCTGTGGCGAACGGCAGCCCCGTACCTTCCGCGACGGCAATGCCGCGCTCGGTACAGGCATTGACGTCGACGTGACTTCCCACCCGACCCGTCTGGGCAATCAGTTTCAGTCGCGGCAGCTTCTCGACCAACTGGCGGGTGATGGGCGTGCGCTCCCGGATCAGGACCAGGACATCGGCATCACGCAGACGCACGGAAAGCTGCCCTACGCCCTTGACCGTGTTGGTGAATACTTTGGCGGGATAGGGCTCCAGTTTTTCCGCGCAACGGAGCTTGCGGACGGCGTCCTGATAGTCGTCCAGAATAACGATGTTCATGGCGCTATTGTGCCGCGAAGGCATCGTCGTCCTGGCTGGCCACCCGTCTGCTACATGGCCATCAGCTCACCGTCGATTGAAGGCAGGTTTCTGTGGCTGCAGTCACCTGCGCACTGAGCGTGTTGACTGGCCGTCTCAGCTGCCTTGGGGCAGTCCGTGAGCTTCCAGGGCTGCCAGCCGGTCAAGTTCGGCGCAGACGTCCGCCATGCGACCCGAAATGACCAGCCTCGTGTGTCCTGAGCTGTTGCCGCCAGTCGCGTTCTTCTGCGCGACGTGGACCTTGAGGGCGGCGCGGCGAGCAGTGACTCCTTCGCCAAGCCGATGGACATGGTCGTGACCGGAGGTCTGGCCGACTCTGGTCATGGCAGGACTGGAGCCACCAAGGCCCAGCCACAGCTGGCTCAACCAACGGCTGCACTGTCGAACGCCTTGGTGCCAACGCGACGGTGCTGATTCAGCCATCGGAGGCCAAGTGTCAAGCGTGCGCAATGGACGGTGCCAGGAGCTGTTGTGAAGGCGAATTCCCATGTGAAACTCCAATTTTGGGGTTGGACACAGGCAGGATTGCTCGATAGTCGACTGCGCAGGGATGGCACTGGCTGATGCCGCCGAAGGCGCATCAGCCAGTGCCATCGCCCGCCACCCGCGCAGCCGACGCTGAGCCAGAAAGCTCAAAGCTGAAAACTGTTGCGGATCAGCCCGACTGCAAGGCCTTCTATCTCGAAGGGTTCGTCTGGAGACACCACAATCGTCGGGTAGTCGGGGTTCTCTGCCAGCAGTTCAACGTGGTCCGAATGCCGCATGAAACGCTTGACAGTCACCTCTTCGCCGAGACGGGCGACCACGATCTGGCCATTTCGCGCATCTCTGGCCGACTGCACGGCCAGCAGATCACCATCAAGAATACCCACATCGCGCATCGACATGCCGCGAACCCGCAACAGGTAGTCGGGCGTCTGACGGAAAAGATGGCGTTCAACCTGGAAAGTCTGGTCGACGTGTTCCTGCGCAAGGATGGGGGAACCGGCTGCCACTCGACCGATCAGTGGGAGAACCAGCTGCGAGAAGTCGGGCAGCGGCAGTGTAAGCTGCCGGGACCGCGCGGCATTGATTGACTGAAGGTCTGCGCTGCGCAGGCGAATGCCGCGAGAGGTGCCGCCCACCAGTTCGATCACACCCTTGCGAGCCAGTGCCTGCAGATGTTCCTCTGCGGCATTGGCCGATTTGAAGCCCATTTCTCGGGCAATTTCAGCCCGGGTGGGCGGAGCCCCTGTGCGGGCAACGGTGGACTGGATGAGTTCCAGAATCTGCTGTTGTCGGGCAGTCAGTTTGGGGGCGAACTGAAGGTTGTCTAGCATGGGAACCTCGTCGGTTGGGTTGGATGCAATGAAGCTGTCTTTGCATCCAGTAACTGTATTTTTATTCAGTCCGGGAGATTTGGCAAGTGCCTCAGAGAGAATCAGGAGATATGCGGCCCGTTGTTGTGGTTCTGGGTACGGGGGGCACCATTGCTGGAAGGGCGGCCCGCCCGGATGACCTGGTGTCCTACGCCGCCGGAGAGGTCCCGGTGGCAGAGCTGGTGTCGGGTTTGACCGGACAGGGAGGGTATTCGGTCGAAAGCGAACAGGTGGCCCAGGTTGACAGCAAGGACATGGACCTTCCCGTCTGGCAGAGCTTGTGCAGGCGTGTTGTGCATCACCTGTCCAGACCCGAAGTGTCGGGCGTGGTCATCACCCACGGTACCGACACCATAGAGGAAACAGCCTACGTCCTGCAGGCCATGACGGGTCCGACGAAACCCGTGGTCCTCACGTGCGCCATGCGCCCTGCCACGGCCTTGGCGCCCGATGGCCCGCAAAACCTCGCCGATGCGCTCGTGCTCGCCCGTCACGCCGGGGCACAGGGTGTGATGGTGGTCTGTGCCGGAAAAATTCATGGCCCGGCCGAAGTGACCAAGGTACACACCTATCGGCTTGACGCGTTCGACTCGGGGGATGCAGGTCCGTTGGGGGTGATCGAGCACGGGCAGGTGAGGGTCTGGCGCGACTGGCCAGGCCAGGGCAGCACCGGTGTGGCTGATCTTCGCCAGCGCCTGCCCGCCTTTTTGGAGCTCACTTCCATGCCCAGGGTGGAGCTGCTGTTCAGCCATGCATGTGCCGATGGCCTCCTTGTCAGGGCATTGCAGGCGGACAACCATGCGCAGGGGGCACAGCGCCTCATGGGGCTGGTGGTGGCGGGCACGGGCAATGGGAGCTTGCACCACCTGTTGCAGGACGCACTCGTGCAGGCCCAGCGCGCGGGTGTGAGGGTGGTTCGATCCAGCCGCTGCGCCCACGGAAGGGTGCAGCCAGCAGACGGTGACCTACTGGAGAGCATGGGTGGTCTCTCACCGGTCAAGGCTCGACTGGCATTGGCACTTGATCTGATCGAACACTGAGCATGTGGCAGGCGCTGGGTGCCCATCCGTGGGCCTATCCGATGCTGGAGGTGGTGCATGTGATCGGCATCGGACTGCTGATGGGCAATCTGTTGCTGCTGGAGGTGCGCCTTTGGGGCCTGGGTGCAGCATTGCCGGTCCGGTCACTGGCCAGACTTTGCCTGCCACTGGCCGTTGTGGGCTTTCTGATGGCTGCCGCCAGCGGGTTGACCATGTTTGCAACCCAGGCAGAGGAACTGCTGGCCAATCGAGCATTCACAGTCAAGATGCTGCTGCTGATGTTGGCGGCCGGCAATGCGGCGTGGTTTCACGGCCGCGGATCGCTGGACCGTCTGGATGGCACGGCTCGCGGCCTCATGCTGCTGTCCACCCTGATCTGGATCCTGGTGGTCACCTGTGGCCGTTGGATAGCCTACCTTTGATGCTGACGAAAGGAGATCTTCATGAACAGACGTGACATGTTGCTGGCCGGTGCCTGCATGGGCTTGCTGTCCAGCGCCAGGGCCCACCACGGGTGGAGCAGCTTCGACCAGAACCGTCCCATCTATCTGGAGGGTACGGTGGCCGACGTGAAGTGGCGCAACCCGCATGCCGAGTTCGTGCTGGAACTGACCGATGCATTGAGCCTGCCAGCCGATCTGGCTGATCGTCCCTTGCCGGCGCAGACGGCCGGAATTGATGGCAAGGCACTGCTTTCTCGAGCGCAACTGCCGCGTCGGCAGGACCGTCGCTGGGAAGTCGAACTGGCCCCTTTGTTCCGCCTGGGTCAGTGGCAGCTGACTGAGATTGCCGCTGGTACCCAGGTCTCTGTGGTTGGCTTCACCTTCAAGGAGGAACAGGGCGCCCCCTTGTTGCGCGCCGAATACCTGTTTGTCGGTGGCCGGACCTACGGACTGCGATCCAGCCCCGCCTGACGCCTGACGCTGGTCGTCGGCGGATCAGTTGCCCAAAGCCGCAAATGCGCGGGCCGTGATCTCTTCGACCGAGCCCTGTCCACTGATGGCACGGTACTTTGGCGCTGCATCGGGCTCCCGCTGTGCCCACTGGCCGTAGTAGTCCACCAGAGGACGGGTCTGGGCGCTGTAGACCTCCAGGCGTTTCTTGACCGTCTCTTCCTTGTCGTCATCCCGCTGGATCAACGGCTCGCCGGTAACGTCGTCTTTGCCCTCGACCTTGGGCGGGTTGAACTTCACATGGTAGGTGCGGCCCGAAGCCGGGTGCGAACGGCGGCCACTCATGCGCTCAATGATGGCATCGAAGGGCACGTCTATCTCCAGCACGTAATCCAGCTTGACCCCAGCTGCCTTCATGGCATCGGCCTGTGGGATCGTTCGGGGGAAGCCGTCAAAAAGAAATCCGTTGGCGCAGTCGGACTGGGCGATACGCTCTTTGACCAAGTTGATGATGAGCTCGTCGCTCACCAGGCCGCCCGACTCCATCACCGACTTGGCCTGCAGGCCCAGCGGGGTGCCAGCCTTCACGGCCGCCCTCAACATGTCACCGGTGGAAATCTGGGGAATGCCATACTTCTGGCAGATGAAGGTGGCTTGCGTTCCCTTGCCGGCACCGGGGGCGCCCAACAGAATCAGTTTCATCGTCTTCCTTGGCTTGCTTGAGTGTCAATGTCGCGGGCACTTGTCTCCGGTGACCGCTCTGAGGCCGGCTGCCTCAGGCAACCTTTCGAGGATAGCACGGTGATCCCCGACGCAGGCTTACAACGCCTGGCCAGGCGCTGTTCAGTTGTGGGACAGATTGCCCAGCAGCGTACGAACGCGTTCCAGGTCCTGAGGGGTGTCCACGCCTGCTCCCGGAGCCTGTTCGCATTGATGGACCGCAATACGTCCGCCATGCCAGAGCACGCGCAGCTGCTCAAGGCACTCGATCTGTTCCATCGGTGCAGGGGCCAATGCCGGAAACTGCCGCAGATAGCCGGCGCGGTAGGCGTAGATGCCAATGTGCCGCCAGGGGGCAGGCGAGGGAAGGGTCAGTGCATCCGGCGCATCTCGCCAGCAGGGGACTGGTGCCCTGCTGAAGTACAAGGCAGTACCATCACGGTCGGTGACCACCTTGACCACGTTCGGATTGCGAAAGTGGGATGCTTCATGAATGGCGTGGGCTGCGGTGCTCATGACGCAGTCGGTCCTGTGAAGCAGCTTGTCTGCCACAGCATCGATGAGCGAAGGGTCGATGAGGGGTTCGTCCCCCTGGACGTTCACCACCACATCGTCACCGTCCAGTCCCAGCAGTTCACAGGCCTGGGCAAGGCGGTCGCTGCCGCTGGGGTGGTGCATGTCGGTCATCAGTGCCCGCACGCCGTGCCGCTCGCAGGCCGAGACGATGCGATCGTCATCGGCAGCGACCCAGACCGCTTTGGCAGTACTCAAGGCTGCGCGCCTTGCCACATGCACGACCATGGGCAAACCGGCGATGTCGACCAGTGGCTTGTCCGGCAGGCGAGTGGACGCCATCCGCGCCGGGATCAGAACGTAGAACGGGCCGTCCGCCATGTCGCACTGATCACGCTGCCGAGGCGGGACGGCTGGTCCGTTCGATCTCGTCGTCGCTCAGCGTGCGCGCCTCGTGCTCAAGCAGGATGGGGATGCCGTCGCGCACAGGGTAGGCCAGGCGAGCGCTGCGCGAGATCAGCTCCATCTTGTCGCGGTCGTAGGTCAGAGGGCCCTTGGTGACTGGGCAGACCAGAAGCTCAAGCAGTTTCGTGTCCATGGCGTGATGATAGTGCCCCGGCATCCGCAGGTGGAATCACTGATGCACTGCCCGCAGGCGGCCATCCAGTGCGTCGAAGAAGGCCGGGTCCAGTTCGAGCTCCAGCGGCGCAGCCCACACGGGTGGGTCCCCGGTCTGCCAGCATTCCGCCAACTTGAAAAGGTCCTTTTCGGTGCAGACCACTGGCAGCGGTTGCCTCAGCAGTGTGGCGTAGTCCCCGGGTGGCGCATGATCTGGCAAGGCAATCTCGTTTGTCGCCAAGCAACCTTGCTCCCGCAGCATGTCGAAAAAGCGTTGTGGCTGGGCGATGCCTGCAACGGCGGTGAATTGGCCATCGGCAAGCCGCTCCAGTGGCAGCTGTTGTCCGTCCAGACCGACCAGAACAGGGGCCAGACGTCGACGTCCGAAAAAACACGGTGTGTCGGCCGGCAAGGGAAGCGGTGTGGGCGGATTGGAAGGGCGGTGCTGCTGCAAAACCAGATCGGGTGCCTGGGCCAGCATGCCGGGCGGCCATGGCTCCCGAAGGAGGCCTGCGGGCAGCAACCAACCGTTGCCTATGCCGCGTTCATCGAAAACGGCCACCGAAACGTCCCGCTTCAATGCCAAATGCTGTAGACCATCGTCGAACAGCAGCAGGTTGACCTCCGGATAGGCGCGAAGAAGCGCCCGGCCTGCGGCAACCCGGTCCCTGCCGACGAAGACCGGAACCCCACCGCGCCGGCGGATCAACAGGGGCTCGTCACCCCCTTGCGATGCCCGGGTCTGCAGGCCGACTTCGACCACCCCATCTCCAAGGCGACCGTGCCCTCGTGACACGACGCCCGGCTGCCAGCCACGTTGCCGCAGATGATGGACAAGGGCCAGTACGGTGGGTGTCTTTCCGGCACCTCCGACCACCACGTTCCCGATCACCACCACCGGAACAGGCAGTCGCTTGGACCGCAGCATGCCCAGCCGGTAAGCCACGCGTCGCAACAGCAGCAGGGCTCCGTAGATCACCGCCAGCGGGCGTCTGCGCCACGCGGGCCAGCCGCGCGACTGCGCTTCGGCCTGCCACCGGGCATGGCGCTGCGCCTGCGTCTGGCTCATGTTGACGTGGGGATCAGGGGCGGTTGCCGCTGGCGCGGCGATTCGACGATTGCTGGGTGGCAAAGGTGATCTGGACCAGACCTGCCCGGCGCGCAGCGTCCATGACATTGATGACCGATTGGTGGGTGGCGGCAGCGTCGGCACTGATGACGATCACCACGTCGCGGTTGTCCTGGCTGGCCTGTGCCAGAGCCTGGGTCAGCGTGTCGACGCTGGCGCCCTCCAGAACCTGCTGGTTGAGGGCATACCGCCCGTCACTGCTGATCGACACCACGACCTCCTTGGGTTTGTCACGCGGAGCCTGGGCATCGGCCATCGGCAAGTTGACTTGCAGCTCCGTGAACTTGCTGTATGTCGTGGTCAGCATCAGGAAAATGAGCACAACCAGCAGGATGTCGATGAACGGGATCAGGTTGATTTCCGGTTCTTCGCGGGATCCAGGGCGGAAGTTCATGCGATTTCGGGCGTGAGGTCGGATCGGTGAGGCCGCTCAGGCCCGACGGTGCGAAATCAGGTGGCGTGCAAAACGCTCGGCGGCCACTTCCATGGCCAGCAGATAGGCGTCTACGCGCGCCCGGAAGTAGCGCCAGAAGATAAGCGCCGGAATGGCGACCATCAGCCCGAATGCCGTGTTGTAGAGCGCGATCGAGATGCCCCGGGCCAGTTGTACCGGATCGCCTCCGCCGGCCGAAGTGCCCATGCCGCCATCCATGCCCTGTGACGCGAAGATCTCGATCATGCCGATGACGGTGCCCAAGAGTCCCAGCAGTGGGGCTGCAGAGGCTATGGTGGCAAGCGCACCCAGGTAACGCTGCAGCTTGGCCGCCGCGTGTCGGCCCGCTCCCTCCAGGTTGGATCGCAGGTCGTCCTCGCTGGCTCGTGGGTTCTGGTGATAGGTACGGAATCCGCTGGCCAGCACCTCACCCAATACCGAGTTCTGCTCAAGCTGGGAAACCACCTCAGGCGCAGGTAGACCGTTCTTGGAAACCATGATGGCCTCATCGAGCAGCTTGGGTGGGACGATCCGGTCGGTCTTGAGGCTGATGAAGCGTTCGATGATGAGGGCCAGCCCGATGATCGAGCAGGCGATCAGGGGCCAGATGGGCCAGCCGGCGGCTTGTATGATGGACAGCAAATCGGGTCTCCGGGCGGGCGGTACCAACATGGCAACGCCGGGTGAAACCTCCGGATTATGGCCCAGAGGTCGGGTCGGTCTCCAGGGGAAACTGCCGCGCCGTCATTCACAGAATCTGTGGATATCTTTGTGGGCAAGTTCGCCTGGTACCGCAAAAATCCCGTGCTGCGCCTGAACCGTCTTGTGGCTGAACAAAAAACAGGCATGTGTTTCGTCTTTCAAATCAAGGGCTTGCCGTCTGAGCCCGCCAGCATCATCGATCTTCCGGGCGCGCGACCTGTCTGTTGGGCCTGTGGACATTTTTGGCTCTGGAAGCCCCATGATTGAAGACGTCCCGGATCGAAGTGCCGATTTGGCGCGGCCTGTGTGGGCAGTCGGCCCGCTGATGCGCGCCATTGCTGACACCTTGGCAACCCGGTTCAATCCAGTCGCCGTTCGCGGCGAGGTGTCGGGCTTTTCGCGCGCGGCCAGCGGGCATTGCTATTTCTCTCTCAAGGACGACAACGGGCAAATCCGCTGCGCCATGTTCCGTCGTTCGGCTGAACAGCTGACGTTTGCGCCACGGGAAGGGCAGCTGGTGGAGGCGCGTGGGCGCCTTGACGTGTACGGACCGCGTGGGGACCTGCAACTGATCGTCGAGGGCTTGCGGTTGGCAGGGCAGGGGAGCCTGTTCGAGCAGTTTCTGCGACTCAAGTCGCGTCTCGAAGCTGAAGGATTGTTCGATCCGGCGCGCAAGCGTCCGTTGCCCGAGCATCCCCGGTCGCTGGGGCTGGTGACCTCACTGGGTGCTGCAGCCCTGCGTGATGTCGCCACCGCTCTGGCCCGGAGGGTGCCCCACCTGCCCGTGCTGCTGTTTCCCGCTTCGGTGCAGGGAACGGGTGCCCCTCAAGAGCTTGTGCAGGCGCTGGAGGCGGCCTACCAGCGACACCAGACGCATGGTGATGTCGACGTTCTGCTGCTGGTTCGGGGTGGAGGTTCGCTGGAGGACCTGTGGTCCTTCAATGACGAACAGGTCGTTCGCATGGTGACCCGTGCCCCGATGCCGGTGATCTGCGGTGTGGGGCACGAAACGGACTTTACCTTGAGTGACTTTGCTGCAGACCTTCGCGCGCCCACGCCGACGGCCGCGGCCGAGCTGTGCGCGCCGCCGCGTGATCAGCTTCTGGGGGCGCTGGACTATGTGGCCGAACGGCTGTCGGCCATGGTCAACGATGTGCTTGACCGACGGGCCCAGCGTCTGGACCTGCTGGGACAGCGGCTGGGACGTCCGTCATCTCGCGTGCACGGAGCGGGGCAACAGTTGGTGGAGATCGAACACCGCATGCGGGCAAGCATGAGGCTGGAACTGCAGCGCGGGCAGGCCAGGGTTGACACTCTGGGAGTTGCAATGCCCCAGTCTTTGCGAAGGAATGTGATGTGGCACCGCCAGCGCCTGGATCAGTCCGCCACGGCCCTGTCCATGATGGACCCGCAGCTGGTTCTGCAACGAGGCTACGCCTTGTTGACCAATCTGGAGGGTGGGGTGGTGTCCCAGGTGTCGCAAGTGTCGCCGGGGCAGTGTCTTCACGCCCGACTCAGTGATGGCCAGCTGAAGGTGAGCGTGCGTTGACAGCGGGCTGTGTGGGTCGGGAAAACCCATGCGCGCATATTGCGCTTGTGCCGTGCCTACAATGTCCGACTGGATTGCACCGGTATCGGCGCTTCAGTCTCCCCAACAACACCGCTCCAAGAGGAACCCCACATGGAACACACCTTGCCCGCACTGCCCTACGGCCTGGACGACCTGGCCCCCCACTACAGCCGCGAAACCCTGGAGTTCCACCACGGCAAGCACCACAACGCCTACGTGGTCAACCTCAACAACCTGCAGAAGGGCACCGAGTTCGAGAACATGGACCTGGAGTCCATTGTCAAGAAGTCCAGTGGCGGCATCTACAACAACGCGGCCCAGATCTGGAACCACACCTTCTTCTGGAACTGCATGAAGCCCAACGGTGGTGGCGAACCCTCGGGTGCGCTTGCCGCGGCCATCAACGCCAAATGGGGCAGCTACTCTGCCTTCAAGGAAGCCTTCGTGAAGTCCGCTGTGGGCAATTTCGGCTCAGGCTGGACATGGCTGGTCAAGAAGGCCGACGGCTCGGTCGACATCGTGAACATGGGCGCTGCCGGCACCCCGCTGACCACTGGTGACACGGCTCTGCTGACGGTCGACGTCTGGGAGCACGCCTACTACATCGACTATCGCAACCTGCGCCCCAAGTTTGTTGAAACCTTCCTCGACAAGCTGGTCAACTGGTCGTTTGCTGAGAAGAACTTCGGCTGATCACCGGCTGATTCGACCACTTCAAGGCCCGCAGGCACCATGCCTGCGGGCCTTTTGTTTGGGTCCCTAGAAGCGCTGAACACAAAAAAAGTCGACGTTTTGTGCTGACCTTTTCGTTATGTGAGATATCAGTTCAAATTTCGAATCAAAGGTCAGAGGACTGAAAGCAAAATCCCACACCATCGCCAGTTTGTGCCCGACTGCGTCCGGACCGGCGCTTCCTTACAACGACATCAGGAGCCATCACATGAGCCAAAACGCCTCGACCATCGTCTACACCCTCACCGACGAAGCGCCGCTGCTGGCGACCGCGTCCTTCCTCCCCATCGTGCGCACCTTTGCCGCACCGGCAGGCGTCAATGTCGCCACCGCCGACATTTCTGTGGCCGGCCGCATCCTGGCCCAGTTCCCCGAGTACCTCACGGAAGATCAGCGCGTGCCCGACACGCTGGCCGAGTTGGGCAAGCTGACATTGCGTCCTGAAGCCAACATCATCAAGCTGCCCAACATCAGCGCATCCGTGTCCCAACTGGTGGCGGCCATCAAGGAACTGCAGGGCAAGGGATACAAGATTCCGGACTATCCGGAGAACCCCAAGAACGACGAAGAGAAAGCCATCAAGGCGCGCTATGCCAAGTGCACCGGCTCGGCCGTCAACCCGGTGCTGCGCGAAGGCAACTCGGACCGCCGTGCGCCTCGTGCCGTGAAGGAATTTGCCCGCAAGAACCCGCACAGCATGGCCGATTGGAGCCAGGCCTCGCGCTCGCACGTGTCACACATGCACGCCGGCGACTTCTACCATGGTGAAAAGTCGATGACGCTGGACAAGGCGCGCGACGTGAAGATGGAGCTGATCACCAAGAGCGGCAAGACCATCGTGCTCAAGCCCAAGGTGTCGCTGCTGGACCGCGAAGTCATTGACTCGATGTTCATGAGCAAGAAGGCCCTGCTGGCCTTCTACGAGAAGGAAATTGAAGATGCTCGCAAGACCGGCGTGATGTTCTCGCTGCACGTCAAAGCCACCATGATGAAGGTCTCGCACCCCATCGTGTTCGGGCACTGCGTGAAGATCTTCTACAAGGAAGCCTTCGAAAAGCATGAGGAGCTGTTCAGGGAGCTGGGTGTCAACGTCAACAACGGCATGGTCGATCTGTACAACAAGATCGCCACGCTGCCGCAGTCCAAGCAGGACGAGATCAAGCGCGATCTGCACGCCTGCCACGAACACCGCCCCGAGCTGGCCATGGTCGATTCGGCCAAGGGCATCACCAATTTCCACTCCCCCAACGACGTGATCGTCGACGCCTCGATGCCGGCCATGATCCGTAACGGCGGCAAGATGTGGGATGCCAACGGCCGCCTCAAAGATGTCAAGGCCGTGATGCCGGAATCGACTTTCGCCCGCATCTACCAGGAGATGATCAACTTCTGCAAGTGGCACGGCGCCTTCGACCCCAAGACCATGGGCACGGTACCGAACGTCGGTCTGATGGCCCAGCAGGCCGAGGAATACGGATCGCATGACAAGACATTCGAGATCCCCGAAGATGGTGTCGCCAACATCACCGACCTGGAAACCGGCGAGGTGCTGCTGAGTCAGAACGTGGAAGAGGGCGACATCTGGCGCATGTGCCAGGTCAAAGATGCCGCTATCCGCGACTGGGTCAAACTGGCGGTCAACCGCGCCCGCAACTCCGGTATGCCGGTGGTGTTCTGGCTGGACGCCTATCGTCCGCATGAGGCCCAGCTCATCCGCAAGGTCAAGATGTACCTGCACGAGCACGACACGACCGGCCTTGACATTCAGATCATGAGCCAGGTCCGTGCCATGCGCTACACCCTGGAGCGTGTGATCCGTGGCCTGGATACCATCAGTGCCACCGGCAACATCTTGCGCGACTACCTGACGGACCTGTTCCCCATCATGGAACTGGGTACCTCGGCCAAGATGCTGTCCATCGTGCCGCTGATGGCTGGCGGGGGCATGTACGAAACAGGCGCCGGTGGCTCGGCTCCAAAGCACGTTCAACAGCTCGTGGAGGAAAACCACCTGCGTTGGGATTCGTTGGGTGAGTTCCTGGCGCTGGCCGTCTCGCTGGAAGACCTGGGGCTCAAGACCGGCAACGGCAAGGCCAAGATCCTGGCCAGGACGCTGGACGCGGCCACCGGCAAGCTGCTGGACAACAACAAGAATCCTTCACCCAAGACCGGTCAGCTCGACAACCGCGGTAGCCAGTTCTATCTGGCCATGTACTGGGCACAGGAACTGGCTGCGCAGACCGAGGACGCCGAGCTGGCGGCCAAGTTCGCCCCGCTGGCACAGAAGCTTGCCGACAACGAAAAGGCCATCGTCGAAGAGTTGACCTCGGTGCAAGGTCGCCCGGTGGACATTGGTGGCTACTACCAGCCCGATTTTGACAAGCTATCGGCTGTCATGCGCCCAAGCAAGACACTCAACGCAGCCCTGGAGTCGGTCGCCTGACGAGCCGCCCAGCTGTTGACAAAAAGCCCGCCACACTGGCGGGCTTCCTGTTTTTATTCTCTTGCTCAGCGTCGGGTTTCAAAGGGAGCGCCGCCCAGGCGGGATCCAGCCTGGATGCCGCGTTTGGCGAACCATCCCTGGTTCATCTCCAGCACGTACCGCACGGGCTTCCCGGAGCAGTGTGAGTCCAGTGTCTGGGGTTGCATGTCGGCCAGGTTGACGATGGTGCCGTCGTCTGCCACAAAGGCAGCCGTCAGCGGAATCAGTGTGTTCTTCATCCAGAAGCACTGGATCGCCGGCTTCTCGAAGATAAACAGCATCCCTTCGTTGCCCGGCATCTCCCGCCGGTACATCAGCCCTGTCGCACGTTGCTGGGGCGTGGAGGCCACCTGGGCCTGAATCAGGTGCATGCCAGCCTTGAGCGTGGTGCGCGGCAGGTCCATCTGTGGGGCCTCTTGCGCTTGCACTGTCAGCGAGACGGCCAGCAACAGACCGCTCAACAAGGGTTTCAGGGTGCGGGGTAGGGCGGTGTTAGGCATGTCACATTGTCCACCAAGGATTCAGTGAGAGTGGCTCGCGCGGGAGACGGGCTCACGAGCTGTCAATTGAAGGGAATAGAATTTGTTGCGTGGCCTCGCTACAGCTCAGAGGACGGTCAACTGTCCGACAACGTATTCCAACCGGAGACCCATAACATGTACCAGCACATCAAGGTGCCCGCCGCAGGGCAGAAGATCACTGTCAACGCCGACATGTCCCTGAACGTGCCCCATGACCCCATCATTCCCTACATCGAAGGCGACGGCACGGGCCTGGACATCACACCAGTGATGCTCAAGGTGGTGGATGCGGCTGTGGCCAAGGCCTACGGCGGCCAACGCAAGATTCACTGGATGGAGGTCTATGCCGGCGAAAAATCGACCCAGGTCTATGGACCGGATGTCTGGCTGCCCGAAGAAACGCTCGCAGCCCTGAGGGAGTATGTGGTCTCCATCAAGGGCCCACTGACAACGCCGGTCGGAGGTGGCATTCGGTCACTTAATGTGGCCCTGCGGCAGGAGCTCGATCTGTATGTCTGCCTGCGGCCAGTGCAGTATTTCAAGGGTGTGCCCTCGCCGCTGAAGGAGCCCGAGAAGACCAACATGGTGATCTTCCGCGAGAACTCCGAGGACATTTATGCCGGCATCGAGTACGAGGCCGAGTCGGACAAGGCACGCAAGCTCATTCGCTTCCTTATTGATGAGATGGGGGTGACCAAGATCCGCTTCCCGGACACCTCGGGCATCGGAGTCAAGCCGGTGTCCCGCGAGGGTACCGAGCGCCTGGTGCGCAAGGCCATCCAGTACGCCATTGACAACGACAAGCCCAGCGTGACCTTGGTCCACAAGGGCAACATCATGAAGTACACGGAAGGCGGATTCCGCGACTGGGGCTATGCTCTGGCGCAGAAAGAGTTCGGCGCCGAGCCGATCGACGGTGGACCGTGGTGCCGGTTCAAGAACCCCAAGACCGGTAGGGACATCATTGTCAAGGACTCGATCGCTGACGCATTTCTGCAGCAGATCCTCCTGCGGCCGGCCGAGTACTCGGTGATCGCCACCCTCAACCTCAACGGGGACTACATCTCAGATGCCTTGGCGGCCCAGGTGGGGGGCATCGGCATTGCCCCCGGCGCCAACCTGTCGGATTCGGTGGCTTGCTTCGAGGCCACCCACGGCACGGCGCCCAAGTATGCTGGCAAGGACTACGTCAATCCGGGCTCCGAAATCCTGTCGGCCGAAATGATGTTGCGCCACATGGGCTGGACAGAAGCGGCCGACCTCATCATCTCCAGCATGGAGAAGGCGATTCAGTCCAAGAAGGTCACCTACGACTTCGCCCGCCTGATGGACGGCGCCACCCAGGTGTCCTGCTCGGGCTTCGGACAGGTCATGATCGACCACATGTAACTGTCTGTATGCGTCACCTCCGCCTGCGGGGTGTACGAAGAACCCAAAGCCGCAAAAAACCGCCAGGAAGGTGACTTCCTTGGCGGTTTTGCTTTGTCATGCAGCGTCACAATGGGCCATGGATGTGTCGTCTGGCGATTCCTGGCAGAAACTGGCCGCAGCCCGAGGGCTGAGGTTGGGTCTGGTGGCATGGGCATGCGCGCACCGGGTTGCCAGCAGATCGCTAGAATCATTTCATGGCAACGCAGAAACCCGGAAAACCGCCCGAGCCCGTCACTCCGCCCAGTGTGGGAAGCGACGATTCGGTCGTGCTCGAACGGCGCACCCAGAGGGTCAAACCGCCCCAGATGTACCAGGTGGTGCTGCTCAACGACGACTTCACACCCATGGAGTTTGTGGTGCTGGTGATCCAGGAGTTCTTTGGCAAGGACCGGGAAACCGCCACCCAGATCATGCTCAAGATCCACCTCGAGGGGAAAGGAGTTTGCGGCATCTATTCGCGCGATATTGCGATCACCAAGGTCGACCAGGTCCAGCAGGCCGCCCGTTCGGCAGGGCACCCGCTCCAATGCCTGAGTGAACCGGTTGAATAAGTGACAGCACGCCCCATCTGATGACGAACTCCCCCATCATCCTTCACTTGTAACCTTGCTCTCCCGTCATCCCATCGCCCAAAGGACGTGCCCATGATTGCCCAGGAACTTGAAGTCAGCTTGCATATGGCCTTCGTCGAGGCCCGGCAGCAGCGGCACGAATTCATCACGGTCGAGCACCTGTTGCTGGCCCTGCTCGACAACCCCAGCGCCGCAGAGGTGTTGCGCGCCTGCTCGGCCAATATCGATGACCTGCGCAAGTCGCTGACCAACTTCATCAAGGACAACACCCCACAGGTAGCTGGTACCGAAGAGGTGGATACCCAGCCGACGCTGGGGTTTCAGCGGGTGATCCAGCGTGCCATCATGCATGTGCAGTCCACGGGCAACGGCAAGAAGGAGGTGACCGGTGCCAACGTGCTGGTGGCCATCTTCGGCGAGAAGGATTCGCACGCTGTGTACTACCTGCATCAGCAGGGTGTGACCCGCCTCGACGTGGTGAACTTCATCGCCCATGGTATCCGCAAGAGCGATCCGCCCGAAGCCGGCAAGCAAGGTGACAGCGCAGCCGAAAATGAAGAGCAGGGCGCCGAGGGCAAATCCAACGAGAAGGCCTCGCCGCTGGAGCAGTTCACCCAGAACCTCAACCAGCTTGCCAAGGACGGCAAGATCGACCCGCTGATCGGCCGGGAGTACGAGGTTGAGCGTGTCATCCAGATCCTGTGCCGTCGCCGCAAGAACAACCCGCTGCTTGTCGGCGAGGCTGGCGTGGGCAAGACGGCCATTGCCGAGGGCTTGGCTTGGCGCATCACCCAGGGCGACGTCCCTGAAATCCTGGCGGAGTCCAACGTCTATTCGCTCGACATGGGCGCGTTGCTGGCAGGTACCAAGTACCGGGGTGACTTCGAGCAGCGTCTCAAGGGTGTGCTCAAGTCGCTCAAGGACAAGCCCAACGCCATCCTCTTTATCGACGAAATCCATACCTTGATCGGGGCCGGTGCGGCTTCCGGAGGCACACTGGACGCTTCCAACCTGCTCAAGCCGGCGCTCTCCAGCGGCCAGCTCAAGTGCATTGGTGCGACCACCTTCACCGAGTTCCGTGGCATCTTCGAGAAAGATGCAGCCCTGTCCCGTCGCTTCCAGAAGGTGGATGTGGTGGAGCCGACCGTCGAGCAGACGGTGGACATCCTCAAGGGTCTCAAATCCCGCTTTGAGGAACACCACAACGTGAAGTACGCGCTCGGAGCCCTGCAAGCGGCAGCCGAGTTGTCGGCCAAGTACATCAACGATCGTCATCTGCCGGATAAGGCCATTGACGTGATTGACGAGGCTGGCGCGGCCCAGCGAATCCTGGCGCCCTCCAAGCGCAAGAAGACAATCAGCAAGACCGAGGTCGAGGAAATCGTGGCGAAGATCGCACGAATCCCCCCCGCCAACGTGTCCAACGACGATCGCAGCAAGCTCCAGAGCCTGGAGCGTGATCTCAAGAGTGTGGTCTTCGGCCAGGACAAGGCATTGGAGGTGCTGGCTGCAAGTGTCAAGATGGCGCGCTCTGGCCTGGGCCGGGCGGACAAACCCATCGGAGCCTTCCTGTTCAGCGGTCCCACCGGGGTTGGCAAGACCGAGGCAGCCAAGCAGCTCGCCTACATCATGGGTATCGACCTGATCCGGTTCGACATGTCGGAGTACATGGAGCGCCATGCGGTCAGCCGCCTTATCGGTGCGCCTCCTGGCTACGTCGGGTTTGACCAGGGCGGTTTGCTCACCGAGGCCATCACCAAGAAGCCGCACTGTGTGCTGCTGCTCGACGAAATCGAAAAGGCCCACCCTGACATCTTCAACGTGCTGCTTCAGGTCATGGACCACGGTACGCTGACCGACAACAACGGGCGAAAAGCCGACTTCCGCAACGTCATCATCATCATGACGACCAATGCGGGCGCCGAGACCATGAACAAGGCGACCATCGGCTTCACCAACCCGCGTGAAGCGGGTGACGAAATGGGCGACATCAAGCGCCTGTTCACGCCCGAATTCCGCAATCGTCTGGATGCCATTGTCAGTTTCAAGGCCCTGGACGAAAACATCATCCTGCGGGTGGTCGACAAGTTCCTGCTGCAGCTGGAAACCCAACTGGCCGAGAAAAAGGTGGAGGTGACTTTCACCGACACCTTGCGCAAGCATCTGGCCAAGAAGGGCTTCGATCCTTTGATGGGCGCGCGCCCCATGCAGCGCCTCATTCAGGACACGATCCGTCGCGCCCTGGCCGACGAGTTGCTGTTTGGCCGCCTGACCGAGGGTGGGCGCCTGACGGTCGACCTGATCACCAAGGCCGGCGAGGATGGCAAGGAGGTCCAGGAGGTGGATCTGGATATCCAGCCACTGCCCAAGAAGGAGGGCAAACCACGGGCAGCTGAAGAAGCTGCGGCTGCCGACTGATCCGGTGGCACCTGGCAGCAAAAAAGGGCCTGGTCCAACGCCAGGCCTTTTTTCTGTGTGGGCTGGTGGTCGTGGCGGCGGTCAGTCAGGGTGACGGTGCCCTTTCAGCGGGGGGCAAGCTCAGCGCTTGCCGCCACCCAGCAGACCACCCAGAACCCCGCGCACGATCTGCCGACCCAGGCCGCTGGCCACGCTGCGCGCGGCCGTCTTGGCCATGGTTTGGACCAGTCCGTCGTACTGCCCACCTCGTGGTCCGGTCCGACCGAACAGCATTTCATTGAGTTTGCTGCCAGATTCGGCTGGCGTTCCAGCCGGCCGTGCACCAGGAACCCTGGGTGTGCCCTGGGACGTCACGGTCTGTTCGCCGTTGCGCTTTTCTGCGTGTGAACGGAGGATTTCATGCGCGCTCTCCCGGTCGACCGTTTTTTCATAGACCCCGGACACCAGTGAGTCACGGATCAGCCCCTGCCTTTGTGAGTCGGTGATGGGGCCGATCTGGCTTCCGGGAGGGAAGACGTAGGCGCGTTCCGTTTCGCTGGGCCTGCCCTTGGCATCAAGAAGACTGACCAGGGCCTCACCAACGGCCAGTTCGGTGATGGCAGCCTCGATATCGAGGCCAGCCTTCGGTCGCATGGTCTGTGCTGTGGCCTTGACGGCCTTCTGGTCGCGCGGAGTGAAGGCCCGCAAGGCATGCTGGATGCGGTTGCCTAGCTGCCCGAGAACGCTGTCCGGGATGTCCAGCGGATTCTGGGTCACGAAATACACACCCACACCCTTCGAGCGGACCAGTCGAACCACAAGTTCGATACGCTCCACCAGCACCTTGGGTGCTTCGTTGAACAGCAGGTGGGCCTCGTCGAAGAAGAACACCAGCTTGGGCTTTTCGGGGTCGCCTATTTCCGGGAGGGTCTCGAACAGTTCTGACAGCATCCAGAGCAGGAACGTGGCGTACAGGCGTGGCGCATTGAGCAGCTTGTCGGCAGCCAGGATGTTGATCACGCCCTGCCCATCCACCGTCTGCATGAAGTCCTGGATATCCAGCATGGGCTCACCGAAGAAGCGGTCCCCGCCTTGCTGATCTACCTGCATCAGTCCGCGCTGGATGGCGCCGATACTGGCCGCGCTGATGTTTCCGTATTCGGTCGTGAACTGCCGCGCGTTGTCGCCGATGTGCTGCAGCAGCGCGCGCAGGTCCTTCATGTCCAGCAACAACAGGCCATTGTCATCGGCAATCTTGAACACCAGGTTGAGCACGCCCGCCTGGGTGTCGTTGAGGTTGAGCATGCGCGACAGCAGCAGGGGCCCCATGTCGCTGATGGTGGCTCGAACGGGGTGTCCCTGTTCGCCGAACACGTCCCAGACCGTGGTGGGGCAGGCGCGGGACTCTGGCAACTCGATTCCGCGCTCACGTAACACGGCGCTGATCTTCTCGCCGAAGGACCCCGCCTGGCTGATACCGGTCAGGTCACCCTTGACGTCTGCCAGAAAGACCGGCACGCCAATGCGCGAGAATTGCTCGGCGAGCGTCTGCAATGTGACGGTTTTGCCGGTGCCGGTCGCGCCGGTGATCAGGCCGTGGCGGTTGGCCATCTGCGGAAGCAGGTGACACTGCGTCAGGGCGTTCTTGGCAATCAGCATCGGGTTGGCCATGGTGTCCTCGGGTCTCGTCGGAGGGGGCGGTGGTGGTCCGCTTTAAAATCCACGGCTATTACACCAAATTCTGGTCATCAAAAAAGGATTCGTTCGTGGCTGGACACAGCAAATGGGCCAACATTCAACACCGCAAAGGCCGGCAGGACGAAAAGCGGGGCAAGATCTGGACGCGGGTGATCCGCGAGATCACAGTGGCTGCGCGCTCCGGTGGTGGAGACCCGGCCATGAACCCGCGGCTGAGGCTGGCCATCGAGAAGGCCAAGGCAGCCAACATGCCGGCTGACCGGATCAAGTACAACGTCGATAAGGCCTCGGGCAATCTTGAAGGGCAGGCGCTGGAAGAAATCCGCTACGAAGGCTATGGCATCGGCGGGGCGGCGATCATTGTCGACACCATGACCGACAACCGTGTGCGCACAGTGGCCGAAGTGCGCCATGCCTTTAGCAAGTACGGTGGAAACCTCGGCACCGATGGCTCGGTGTCGTTCCAGTTCAAGCACTGCGGGCAGATCATCTTTGCCCCCGGCACCTCGGAAGAACGCGTGATGGAACTGGCGCTGGAGGCGGGGGCCGAGGATGTGGTGACCGATCAGGACGGCGCCATTGAAGTGCTGACGGCCGTGGGGGACTTCGAGGCCGTGAAGAACGCGCTGGAAGCAGCAGGTCTCAAGCCAGAAGTGGCCGAGGTCACCATGCGCGCCGAAAACACGGTTTCGCTGGCGGGTGAGGACGCCGAGCGCATGCAGAAACTGCTTGATGTACTGGAAGACCTGGACGATGTCCAGGAAGTGTTCCACAACGCTGAACTTTGACCCGCGCCTGCGTTGAATGAATTGGAGAGTGGCTTGAAAGTTCTGGTGATTGGTGGAGGAGGCCGCGAGCATGCGCTGGCCTGGCGACTCAAGCGTTCCCCCAGCGTGACCAAGGTGTTCGTGGCTCCGGGCAATGCCGGTACAGCGCGCGATGCTGACCTGACCAACGTCGCGTTGACCGACAAGGTGGCGCTGCGCCAATGGGTTCAGGCCAACGGCGTCGAGCTGACCGTGGTGGGGCCCGAAGCCCCGCTGGCAGCCGGGGTGGTCGACGAGTTCCGTGCCCACGATCTGGCCATCTTCGGGCCGACGCAGCAGGCAGCACAGCTGGAGAGCTCCAAGGCCTTCTCCAAGGCATTCATGCAACGGCATGGAATTCCTACCGCGCGCTACCAGACCTTTTCCGATCCGGCGCTGGCCCACGCCTACGTGGACGCGCAAGGCGCACCTATTGTGGTGAAGGCGGATGGCCTGGCGGCGGGCAAGGGCGTGGTTGTGGCGATGACGGAAGCCGAAGCCCATGAGGCCATCGACTTCATGTTGCTGGACAACAAGCTGGGCGTGGCCCACAACGAGGGCGGCGCTCGTGTCGTGATTGAAGAGTTCCTCGAAGGCGAGGAGGCCAGCTTTATCGTCTTGTGCGACGGAGAACATGCCCTGGCCCTGGCCACCAGCCAGGATCACAAGCGTCTGCTCGATGCCGACCAAGGGCCGAACACCGGTGGCATGGGTGCCTATTCGCCCGCGCCTGTAGTCACGGCTGCAGTCCATGATCGCGCGATGAATGAGGTCATCCTGCCGACACTTCGCGGCATGGCGGCTGATGGTATTCCCTACACGGGTTTTCTCTATGCAGGTCTCATGATCACGCCCGACGGCAAGGTCAAGACGCTGGAATTCAATTGCCGCATGGGTGATCCGGAGACCCAACCAATCATGTTGCGCCTTCAGAGTGACCTGGCCCAGGTGCTGCTTGCCGCGACACGCGGACAGCTCGATCGGGTCGACCTGGCATGGGATCCCCGGGTGGCACTGGGGGTGGTGCTGGCAGCCCACGGATATCCTCTGCAACCCCGGAAAGGCGACCGCATCGAGGGTCTCCCGGTGGATCAGGACGACTGCATGGTGTTTCATGCCGGTACGCAAGAGCGGGAGGGACATGTGATCACCAGCGGCGGGCGCGTGCTGTGTGTGACAGCGCTTGGCGATTCTGTGCGTGAGGCGCAGCGACGGGCTTACGAAGCGGTGTCCAGAGTCCGCTTCGATGGCATGCAGTTCCGCCGCGACATCGGGTATAGGGCGGCTTGAAGGCGCTGCGTGTGGCGGACTCACTGCCGGTCCGCTTTGAAGGTTCGCGCACGGCAGCTTGGCTATTGAGGCGTACCGGCTGGCGGTTTTGCCATCATGGGTTCCCCTCCCGCCAGGGAGTCGCTGTGGTCTATCCCCATACCAGCAACTGGGATTTTCCAGTCATGTTGCTGGTGAAATGGGCGATCGGCATACCGGTCCGCTTCTGGGCCAAGGACAGCCTTTTTCGCGTGCCACTTCTGGGACGCTGGCTGCGGCATTTGGGAGGCGTTCCGGTTGATCGGCAGTCGCCTCAGGGCGCTGTTGGCACGATGGTTAGCTTGATGAGCGAGGCCCGAGCACATGACGAAATCTGCTGGCTCGCCCTTGCACCCGAAGGCACGCGCCGGCCGTCTCGTGGATGGCGAAGTGGCTTCTATAGAGTGGCAGTGGCTGCAGGTGTCCCTGTGGCAGTGATCGGGCTCGATTACAGTCGCAAGATGGTCGATATCAGCCAATTCCTGAATCTGACGGGACAGGAGGAGGCCGACTATGCACAACTGGCAGCCTTGCTGGACGGCGTGACCGGACGCCATGCCATGCTGGCCAGTCCGATACGCCCGCTGCGTCCGGCCGCCGACTCCAACCGGGAATCCGTATGAAAGCCCAGAACCCAACTCATGAGGTCAAGCAGTACCTGACGGGACTGCAGGACCGGATCACGTCCACCGTGGCCGTTGTCGACGGTGGCCAGTTTCTGGTGGATCCGTGGAAAAAGCCGTCGGGTGAGACCCTGCAGGGCACAGGCATCACACAGATTCTCGAAGACGGCACCGTATTCGAGCGGGCGGGCTGCGGTTTTTCGCATGTCCGTGGCCCGCGACTGCCGCCGTCGGCCACCCAGCATCGCCCCGAGCTGGCTGGTGCGCCATTCGAGGCCATGGGTGTGTCTCTGGTTTTTCACCCACGCAACCCGTATGTGCCCACGGTCCACATGAATGTGCGGATGATTGCGGCTACACCTGTTGGTGGTGAGCCGGTGTGCTGGTTTGGTGGCGGCATGGACCTGACCCCATACTATGGGTTCGAAGAAGATGCAGTCCACTTCCATACCACGTGCCGTCAGGCGTTGGATCCGTTTGGGGTCGACAAGTATCCACGCTTCAAACATTGGTGCGATGAGTATTTCTACCTCAGGCACCGCAACGAGCAGCGCGGAATCGGTGGTGTGTTCTTCGACGATTTCTCCGAGCTCGGCTATGGCGGCAGCTTTGCCATGCTGAGGTCGGTCGGCGACGCCTTCCTCGACGCCTACCTGCCGATTGTTGACCGGCGACGCAACATGTCTTATGGCGAACGCGAGCGCAGTTTCCAGCTGTATCGCCGCGGTCGCTACGTGGAGTTCAACCTGGTCTGGGACCGGGGCACACACTTCGGTCTCCAGTCGGGTGGACGCAGCGAGTCCATCCTGCTGTCCATGCCACCCCTGGTCAGCTGGTCCTATGACCGTCGGAGCCTCCCAGGTACACCGGAAGACCGTCTTTACCGGGAGTTTCTGGTCCGGAGGGACTGGGTCTGATGACGCAGGTCATCCCGTCGCAGGTGGGCATGTTTGGCGGCGCATTTGATCCGCCCCATCTGGCCCACCGGTCCCTGGCGGAGACGGCGCTGGAGCAGTTGCAACTGCAGCGCCTGCACGTCATTCCCACCGGGCAGGCCTGGCACAAGACACGCACTTTGACCGACGCCCGGCATCGACTTGCCATGTGCGAGCGGGCCTTTGGCGATTTGCCTGGCGTGGTCATCGATGACCGCGAAATCCGGCGCGAAGGTCCCAGCTATACAGCCGACACTCTGGCCGAACTGAAAGCGCTCTATCCAAAATCGAAGCTGTACCTGATCCTTGGCGCCGACCAGCTTCTGTCCTTTCGCAGCTGGGTCCGCTGGGAGGAGGTATTGCAGCAGGCTCGCCTTGCGGTGGCCGACCGTCCCCTGGATGTGGCCGGCATTTCCCGATCCCAGGCCGAGCAGGACGCCCAGCTTTCCTCTCTGGGTATCCCGTTTGAACCTCTGCACATGCCGCCCTGGCGCCTGAGTGCAACGGCCGTGCGTGAGCAGGCCGCCGCCGGGGGCCACGCCATCGGGCAGATGGTGCCCGAGGCCGTGTCAAGCTATATTTCACAACATTCCCTTTATCCGACGTCCCCATGACCAGTGAATCCACCAGCAAGAAGCAACTCCAGCGCCTGCAGCGCGCCATCGTCGACGGACTGGAGGACGTCAAGGGTCAGGACATTGTGGTGTTCAACACCGAGGAGCTGTCGCCGCTCTTTGAACGCGTGATCGTTGCCAGTGGGACCTCCAACCGGCAGACGCGGGCACTGGCGGCCAGCGTCCGCGACGCCGTGCGTGACGCCGGTTTCGACAAGCCCCGCATCGAAGGCGAGGACAACGGTGAATGGATCATCGTGGATTGTGGCCAGGTGGTTGCCCACGTGATGCAGCCTGTCATTCGACAGTACTACCGTCTTGAGGAAATCTGGGGAGCCAAGCCGGTTCGTCTGCGCCACGGTGCAGCCAAAGGCAAACCCTCTCCCGTTTCGCCTGCCCCTTCCACGCGCAAAGCGACAGGTAAATCGGCGCCTTCAGCCGCCGCCAAACCGGCAGAGACGCCGGCCAAGCCGGCAAGACCAACCAAGCGGGCTGACAAGAGCACCGCTGCAGAGACAGCGCCGTCACGTCGTGCAGCCGGACAGAGGGCGGCAGCTCCCGCCAAGGCCAGCGCAGCGCCATCGGGTGCGGCTCGTTCACAGTCGCGCACTGCCAAACCCAAAGCCAAGGCGCCCATGGCCAAACTTGTGGTCAATAAGCCCAGGGCTGCTGCCAAATCCTCCGCCGGCAAACCTGTTGCGCGCAAGCCGGTAGCCAAGAAGTCGGCTCCATGAAGCTGGTGGTTGTGGCCGTCGGGCAGCGCATGCCCGACTGGGCACAGACCGCCTGCGACGACTACGCCCGACGATTTCCACCCGACCTTCGACTGGAGGTCCGAACAGTCAAGACAGAGCCACGGGGAGCGAAGTCTCGCGAGGTGCTGCAGGCTGCGGAACGGGAGCGGATACAGGCGGTTTTGCCCAAAGGTTGTCGCCTTGTGGTGCTTGATGAGCGCGGTACCGCCCTGACCACGCGGGATCTGGCTGCCCAATTGCTGCGCTGGCAGCACACAGGCGATGATGTGGCTCTGGTGATCGGTGGTCCCGACGGAATTGAGCCTGCATTTCGGGACGCCGCCCACCAGCGCATCCGATTGTCCGACCTCACGTTGCCACACGCTCTGGCGCGCGTGTTGCTGCTGGAGCAGCTGTACCGCGCATGGTCAATCAACACCAACCACCCCTATCACCGTGAATAGGCCCAAGGGCGCGTGGCCTCCACGGTTCAATTCACTGTCATGACCGCATTCATCTACCTGGCCTCACAGAGCCCGCGTCGGCTGCAGCTGCTTGAGCAATGGGGCGTGCGTTGTGAACTGCTGCTGCCTGACGAAGGAGAAGACGCAGAGGCATTGGAGACCATCAGGTCAGGCGAACCACCTGCCACTTACGTTCGGCGCGTTACCGCACTCAAGCTGCAGGCTGCGCTCGACCGCCTGAGAAGGCGCGGATTGCCTTGGGCTCCAGTGCTTTGCGCGGACACCACAGTGGCGCTGGGGCGGCGTATCCTGGGCAAGCCAGCCGATACCGCCGACGCAAGGCGCATGCTGGCGGTCCTCTCGGGACAACGTCACCGGGTGCTGACGGCGGTTGCAGTGGGCCGCCCTGGTGTCCGCAAGGACCGCACCTGGGAAGCCTTGTCCTCATCCTCTGTCAGCTTCATTGAACTGACGCCAGCTCGCATCCGGCGCTACGTGGACACGGGAGAGTCCATGGGCAAGGCGGGTGCCTATGCCATCCAGGGGCGCGCGGCAATGTGGGTCGACCACATCAGTGGCAGCTATTCAGGCATCATGGGGCTGCCTGCGCACGAGACAGCGCAGGTGCTTGCCCAGGCTGGGCTTCGGATCGACTGAGAACAACATGGGACAGGATATTCTGATCAACTGGGCTCCGCAGGAGACGCGGGTGGCGGTGGTGGAGCAGGGCGCCGTCCAGGAGGTCCATCTTGAGCGTGCCTTGGAGCGCGGTCTGGTGGGCAACATCTACCTGGGCAAGGTGTCGCGGGTGCTGCCGGGTATGCAGTCGGCCTTCATTGATATCGGTCTTGACCGGGCGGCGTTTCTCCACGTGGCCGACCTGATGCCCAACATCGCGGCCAAACACGCTGCGCCACGTGACCGGGCGTCCTCCGAGGCTCGCACACACACAGCTATTGTTGAGGGGACCGTCCCCCAGGCACCGGCCCGTGTCCTGGCGCCTGACCCGGTGCTACCCATCGAGCGGCAGATCTTCGAGGGTCAGGCGCTCATGGTGCAGGTGCTAAAGGACCCGATAGGCACCAAAGGCGCCCGGTTGACGGCGCAAATCAGCATCGCTGGACGGCTGCTGGTGTTCCTGCCGCAAGATAACCACATCGGCGTTTCTCAGAAGATTCCACCGGCCCAGCGCGACGCCCTGCGACAGCGCGTACAGCGCCTCGTCACACCGGCTGAAGGTCAGGCATCGGGTGGCTTCATACTGCGCACCAACGCCGAAGACGCGAGTGACCAGGAGCTGGTAGATGATGTAGCGTATCTGCGCAAGACCTGGCTGCGGATCAAGGACGCATCCACCCGCCTTCCGGCTCCGGCCTTGCTGCACGAGGACCTCAACCTGATGCAGCGCGTGCTTCGTGATCTGGTGGGTGTCGACACCCTGTCCATCCGCATCGACTCACGGGAACAGTTCGGGCTGATGCAGGCCTTTGCACGCGAGTTCATGCCAGACACTCTGGGCAAGTTGCAGCTCTATACCGGGGAGCGCCCCATCTTTGACCTGTTCAACGTCGACGAGGACATTGTCCGGGCGCTTGGGCGGCGCGTTGAACTCAAGTCGGGCGGTTACCTGGTCATTGACCAGACCGAAGCCCTCACCACGGTTGATGTGAACACCGGCGGGTTTGTTGGCGCGCGCAATTTCGACGACACCGTGTTCCGCACCAACCTCGAAGCGGCGCAGGCCATCGCTCGCCAGCTGCGGCTTCGCAACCTCGGTGGCATTGTCATTGTCGACTTCATCGACATGACCCGCGAGGAGCATCGGGAAGCCGTTCTGACGGAGTTTCGAAAGCAACTCTCGAGGGACCGCGTCAAGACGATGACCGGCGGATTTTCGCAGCTGGGTCTGGTTGAGATGACCCGAAAGCGTACCCGCGAATCGCTGGCACACATGCTCAGCGAGCCATGTTCGGCTTGCGGCGGCAAAGGCTCTGTCAAGACGCCTCGCAGTGTCTGCTACGACATACTGCGCGAAATTCTGCGAGAGGCCAGGGCGTTCAACCCCCGGGAGTTCCGGGTGGTCGCCTCCCCTCAGGTGATCGAGCTGTTCCTCGACGAGGAAAGCCAGCACCTGGCCGGTCTGTCCGACTTCATTGGCAAGCCGATTTCTCTGCAGAGCGAGGGACGCATGACCCAGGAACAGTACGACATCGTGCTGCTGTAGCGGTTCATGGCGACTGTTGCGAATTGCGCACGCGGTGCGCGCAATGGTTCACGCCGCCGGGCGGACTGGGCCAGCGGACAGAGCGGCGATGTTACGCTATCGTATTAACGCTATTCGGCGGTGTGCCGAACAAATTTTCTCCAATAGCTCGACCAGGAACCACTGATGATCTCTCTGCGACGCACGCCTATGGCCCTAGTGGTAGGCAGCCTCTTTGTCGCCGGCCTTGCCCAGGCCGGCATGGTGACCGACAAGCACGGCAATGTCGGTTATGACAGTGCTGCCGAATGTGATGCCGCTGTCCAGGCTGGCACCGCTCGCTTCTATGTACCCAGTACCCGCAACAAGCCTTTGCGTCGCCCCGGCGAAGCTTCTGTCGGGTCAATGCGCCTGTCGGAACTGGGGCCTGAATATGCTCTGGGCGCTTGCGATGAGGGTGTCGGTCCGTTGCACGGGCGCGACGGAGTGGCCAGGGAACTGCGGGGCAAGTTTGTGCCTTACAGCCCTGACATGCGTCTGAACAGCTACATGGATCGCACCGGCAAGACAGTCAGGGTCAGCATGGCCGAGTGTGACAACCGCTTTGCGGGTGATATCCCCAGACCGGTTCCCCGTTCGGTCGCTGCGGCGCCGACCCCAGCGGTCGCGCCAGCGCCCCAGGCGGCTCCGGCAGCTCCTGCTCCGGCTGCTCCGGCCGAGGCCCCCGCTGTTACACCTGCCGTCGCGCCCCCGGTGGCGGTCGCACCCGCGTCTCGCATGACACCCTACCTCTTTGGAACGCTCGGTCAGAACAATGACAGCGTGAACTACAGCGACACCGTGAATGGCTTGCGAGGGGTGGGAGACAGCGACAGCAAGCCCGGGGCCATGCTGGGGGCTGGCGTGCAGGTGAACGACTGGCTGGGAGCCGAGGTTTTCTATACTTCGGGCAAACGGCACCAGTATGAAGCCATCAACGGTTACATCAACGAGTATGTGACGCGTGCCTACGGCTTGCGTGCCACCGTGGGTACCGGGATCGGTGAAAAAACGCGTGTCTTCGTCAAGGCAGGCCTTGCACGCGTCACGCACCGCAACAGCAGCGGGTTGAGCACGCACTGGACCCAGAGCAGCGGCATTCGCTATTCGAACACCCAGACACGCCCCACGCTGGGTTTTGGCGTGACCCATGCGCTGACGGACAACCTGATGCTGCGGGGAGACTTTGATCACATCCGCCTGCGTGACGGTCAGAACCCTCGATGGGGTCATTTCGATCACATCGGCGTCGGCCTCCAATACAACTTCTGACGTGGAACGGGGGGCACCGTCTTCGCCCGCCCCCGCGGTCTGCGATGAACTCCCCAAGGAGACCTCGTCCCGGTCAACCGGGCGTGGATTCCTGGGGTTTCCTCAAGCTCTGTGAGTGAAGGCGGGCGTAGAGTCCATCCGAGCGCAGCAAGTCCTGGTGTGTGCCTTGCTCCTGGACCACGCCGTCGGCGAGGACCACCACCCTGTCGGCGTGCTCGATGGTGGTCAACCGATGGGCGATCACCAGCGTGGTGCGCCCATGCATCAGGCGGCCCAATGCCTCCTGCACCAGTCGCTCTGACTCGTTGTCCAGGGCCGAGGTCGCCTCGTCCAGAATCAGCACTGGAGCGTCCTTGTAAATCGCCCGTGCAATGGCCAGTCGCTGCCGCTGACCACCAGAGAGCTCGGTGGCGTTGTGACCGACGGCTGTGTGGATGCCTTTGGGCAGCGTGTCGGTCAGTTCGCCGAGGTTTGCCGAAAGGAGCGCGTGCCGGACACGTGCTTCGTCGATCGCGTTTTCCGCGTCACCCAGCGCCACATTGGCTGCCAAGGTGTCATTCAGCATCACCACGTCCTGGCTGACCATGGCGAACTGACGACGCAGGCTGCCAAGCTCCCATTCCGGTAAAGGCACGCCATCAAGCAGCACCTGTCCCTTCTCTGGCTCGACAAACCGGGGCAGAAGGTTGACCAGCGTGGTCTTGCCTGAGCCCGAGGGGCCGACGAACGCGACCACTTCGCCCGGCTGGATGGACAGGTCCACCTGCTGCAGCGCCTGTCGACCCTCGCCGTCGGAGCCGTCAGGATCGTCGCGCTGGGGGTAACGCACCGAGATGCCCCGGAACTCGATGGCACCGCAGACCCGGTCAACCCGGTGCTGTCCACCCGTCTGGACAGGGGTGTTCTCGATCAGATCCAGGCCGCGCTCCAGGGCAGTGAGTCCCCGGGTTATCGGCCCTGCGATCTCGGCCAGATGGCGTATCGGAGCGACAAGCATCAGCATGGCGGTCACGAAGGCCACGAAGTTGCCGACACTCACTCCACTGCTCTGGCTTTGCCACAGAGCCACAGCGATCACGGCCGACAGGGCGGCAGCGGCCAGCATCTGCGTCAGTGGTGTCATCGATGCCTGTGCGATGGTGGACTTGAGTGCCAGGCGACGCAATGTCACGCTCAGCCTGTCAAATCGTTCGGCCTGCCGTGCCTGGGCTCCATGTAGACGGACCATGCGGTGGGCGAGGGCGTTTTCCTCGACGACATAGGCCAGTTCGTCAGTGGCCTGCTGGCTCGAACGGGTCAGTCGGTAGAGACGGCGGGAGAGCGTTCGCATGATCCAGACCAGGCCAGGAAACAGCAGCAGCACGATCAGCGTGAGCTTCCAGTTCAGGTACAGCAAGTAACCCAGCAGGGCCAGCAGCGTCAGGCTGTCCTTGGTCAGCGTCAGCATGGCGTTGACCAGCATCGTCGCGCCCGTCTGTACTTCGTAGACCAGGGTGTTGGAAAGCTTGCTGGCACTCTGACGCGCAAACAACGTCATCTGGGCGTCGTTGAGTCGGGCGTACATCGCGCGGCGCAGGTTGAGCAGACCCATGCTGGCGGTGTAGGACAGGGCGTACTGTGCAATGAAACCCGCAAGCCCCCTTACGCCAAACAGTCCCAGCAGGGCGGCCGGTACCATCCACAGGGCAATGCGGCCCTCGCCGAAGCCTCTGTCCAGCAAGGTCTTGAGCAAGGCGGGGATCAGGGGTTCTGTGAGGGCGCCCAGCAGCGTGCCGACACCAGCCAGCACCATGCCGGCTTTGGCGGAGCGGAAGAAGGGCCACAGACGACGCAGCCGCTGTGTGATGGTATCGGTTGGGTCTGCAGGACGGGACACGTTGTCTGGTCAGGTGCGCCTCATGGGCAATCTACGTCCCGGTTCCGGAACCAATGGCATCGATCGGGGTCATCTGTTCCCAGATGTACAGGGGCCGTATCCGTTCAAGGGAGACGAACCCTCCTGCACATCTTGTCACGGAGCAACTCCGATGGTCCGTTATTATCAGCCGAGAGGCTCATCTTCCCTGTGCGATGATGAGCGTGTCATGTCGGAACACAACAGAATGCAGGAATTGACGCCATTTGCTCTTAGCCACTCAGCCCAGCGCCGGCAGGTGCTTGGCGCCGCCATCGCCCTGCCATTCCTCGCAGGCATTTCCCCGTCGGCATTTGCCCAGTTCAGAGTCGAAGTGGCCGGTGCCGGGGTTACCCGCCTGCCATTTTCTGCCGTCCGATTTCGCGGCAATGACTCAGCCAGCGAGGATGTGGCGGCCATCGTGCGGGCCGATCTTGAGCGCAGCGGCCAATTCAGGTTCGTCGAACCCGTTGCATCAGGTCTCGATGAGAACGCCCGACCCGATGCTGCCGCCTGGCGGGAGAGGGGTGCTGACTCTCTTGTGCTCGGCAGCGTCACTCGACTGGCCGACGGCCGGTTCGATGTCCGATTCCGACTCTGGGACACGGTGCGAGCGCAAGATCTGGGTGGGCTGAGTTTTCCCGTTGGAGCCACTGACCTTCGCCTGGCGGCGCACCGCATTGCCGACCACGTCTATGAGAAGCTGACGGGCGAAAAGGGCGTCTTCTCCACCCGGATCGCCTACGTCACCAAGGCCGGCTCCCGACACAATCTCTGGGTGGCCGACGCGGATGGACAGGGAGCAAAGGCTGCGCTGAGCAGCCCGGAGCCGATCATTTCGCCAAGTTGGTCGCCCAACGGTGCCCAATTGGCCTATGTCTCGTTCGAGGCGCGCAAACCGGTCATTTATGCCCACGAAATTGCCTCAGGGCGGCGGCGCCTTCTTGCGAATTTCCGCGGATCCAACAGTGCGCCCACCTGGTCGCCCGACGGGAGCCAGATTGCGCTTGCGCTGACGTTGTCAGGCAACGCGCAGGTCTATGTGATGTCGGCCAATGGTGGTGAGCCGCGCCGGCTGTCGCAGTCATCGACCATTGATACCGAGCCAGTCTACAGCCCCGACGGCCGCCAGATCTATTTTGTCAGTGACCGTGGCGGTTCACCCCAGATCTACCGGATGTCTTCGCAGGGCGGCGATGCCCAGCGCATCACGTTCTCAGGCAACTACAATATTTCGCCCTCGCCAAGCCCCGATGGTCGGTGGCTGGCTTACATCTCGCGTGTCAACGGGGCCTTTCGCCTGCATGTGCTCGAACTGGCCACAGGGCGCGCGACCGCATTGACCGAGGGGTCTGCTGACGAGAGCCCCAGCTTCGCGCCCAACAGCAGGCTCATCATCTACGCCACCCGTGAGGGCGGTCAGGAAGCGCTGATGACCTCCACGGTCGATGGGCGCATCAAGACACGCCTGGCGGGTGCTTCAGGTGATATCCGGGAGCCCGACTGGGGCCCGTTTGCTCGCTGAACCATCTGCTTCGTTTGTTGTTCTTTTTCATCTCTTCTGAAAGGTTCCTGTCCATGAGCTCCGCCCAAAACTCCGTTCCAACCACCGGTGGCCGCCCCCTCCCTGGGCGCTGGACCACGATTTTGGGGTCGCTCGTCATCGCTGCGGCACTTGGCGCCTGCAGTTCAGGCGTCAAGCTGGACGAGGCACAGGTGGAAGACCGCGGCAGCCAGGCCGGTGGAGCCGGGGCCGGTGCCGGTGGACAGGGCAGTGGTGTGGACTCGCGCAACGTGGCTGGAGTCGATCTGCCGGGCGGCACCAATCCCGCCGATGTCGCTGGTCTCGAACGGGTCATCTATTTCGACTTTGACAGCTACGTGGTGCGGCCTGAAGCCGCGGCGGTCCTTGAAGCCCATGCGCGTGTCCTGAACGCCAACCGGGCCCGCCGCGTTGCGCTTGAGGGGCACACGGACGAGCGCGGGGGGCGCGAGTACAACCTGGCACTGGGTCAACGTCGGGCCGAAGCGGTTCGTCGATCGCTGGCGCTGCTGGGTGTGAGCGATGCCCAAATGGAGGCGGTGAGTTTCGGCAAGGAGAAGCCTGCCGTGGTGGGATTTGACGAGTCCGCCTACTCGCAGAACCGCCGCGTGGAGATCAGCTACCGGTGACCTCGATGCTTCCTACACACTTCCGGCGTGCGTTGACATCGGTTGCGCTGGTCTTGGCCACTGTGTGGCCCTGGCACGCGCACGCCCTGTTCGGTGATGACGAGGCCCGCAAGGCCGTGATCGAGTTGCGACAGCGCTTCGATGCACATCGCCAGGCAGCTGAAGCCGAACTCCAGCAGTCGCGTGAAGCCCGTTCACAGGCGCAACGCAGCATGCTGGAGCTCGCTGCCCAGATTGAGGAGCTGCGCTCCGAACTGGCACGCCTGCGAGGACAAAACGAGCAGCTTGCCCGAGAAGTGTCCGAGCTGCAGCGTCAACAGGCGGACGTCAAACAAGGTATCGAGAGCCGGTTGAGGCAGGTGGAGCCTGTGCAGATCACCCACGACGGTCAGAGCTTCACAGCACTGCCGGCCGAGCAGCGCGAGTTCGAAGACGCGCTGGCTGTGCTTCGGCGTGCGGACTTTGCCGGTGCCGCTTCAGCGTTCTCGGCTTTCCTGGGCAAGTATCCGTCCAGTGGGTACCTGCCATCGGCGCTCTACTGGCTGGGAAATGCCCAATACGCCACCAAGGCGTACAAAGAGGCCCTTGAAAGCCATGGGCGGCTTGCAGGCCGTTTCCCGCAGCACATGCGCACTCCCGAGGCCATGCTGGCCATGGCCAACACCCACACGGAACTCAAGGATCCGCGTGCCTCCCGCCGCACCCTGGAGGACCTGGTAAAGGCCCATCCCCAGTCTGAAGCTGCCAGCGTGGCTCGCGAACGGCTCTCGCGCATGCGCTGAGAGCCTCGGCTGGCGGCTCCTTGGCCGCCAGCCCCTCTTGCCGAGGGCATTGGCGGGTGAACCTACAATCTCGGCGATGGATATCGCTGAGCTTCAATCGACACAATCTCTGGTGCTGTGGGCCGCCTTTGGTGCAGCACTTGTTTTTGGCTTTATTGCCCAACGCACCCATTTCTGCACCATGGGCGCGATAAGTGACATCGTGAACATGGGTGACTGGACCCGCATGCGGATGTGGGGCATGGCGGTGGGGGTGGCCATGATTGGCTTCTACCTGATGGCTTGGTTGGGGTGGATCGATGGCAGCAAGACGATCTATACCGGTTCCCGAGTGATCTGGCTCTCGGCCCTCGTCGGTGGTGCCTTGTTCGGGTTCGGCATGGTCTTGGCCTCAGGCTGCGGCAGCAAGACGTTGGTGCGAATTGGCGCTGGAAGCCTGAAGTCGTTGGTGGTGTTCTTTGTCATGGGCTTCGCCGCTTTCGCTACCCTTCGAGGTGTGCTGGCGGTGTTGCGGGTGAACACTCTTGATCAGGTGGCGTTCGAGATCGAGGCAGGTAGCGCCTTGCCCGCCTGGCTGGCCCAAGGGCTGGGCTGGGACCTGGCCTCCAGTGGCTTGCTGCTTGGCCTCTTGATTGGCGGTGCACTGGTGATTTGGGCATTGCTTGGTGATGGTTTTCGTACGGGCAACAACCTGCTGGCAGGTCTTGGAATCGGCTTGGTGATCACCCTGATGTGGTGGGTGAGCGGGTCGCTGGGTTTTGTGGAAGAACATCCGGAGACCCTCGAGTCGGTGTATCTGGCTACCAACACCGGGCGTATGGAGTCACTGACCTTTACGGCTCCGATGGCCTACACCCTCGACTGGATCATCTTCTTCAGTGACAGCTCCAAGGTGCTCACGCTGGGCGTTGTCACCGTGTTTGGCGTGGTGGCTGGCGCTTTCCTGCAAGCCTTGATCGGGCGTGAGTTCCGCTGGGAGGGTTTCCGGAGCACCCAGGACACGGCCCTGCACCTTGTGGGCGCATTCTGCATGGGTGTGGGGGGGGTGACTGCCCTTGGCTGCACTGTGGGGCAGGGCTTGTCGGGGCTTTCTACGCTGAGCGTCATCAGCATCATTGCCGTGGCCGGCATCGTTGCAGGTGCCATTTTGGGCTTTCGTTTTCAGATCTGGCTTCTTGAGCGGGAGTGATGGCGGAGGTCAGTATTCCGATGACAGTAGGCGAAGTCGATTTTGAGCGCCGCTTTGGTGGATTGAGGCGTCTCTATGGTCAACAGGGCGCTCAGCGCATCTTTGAGGCGCATGTGGTGGTTGTGGGGATCGGTGGTGTCGGGTCGTGGGCGGCCGAAGCCTTGGCACGCAGCGGTGTCCGTCGCCTGAGCCTGATCGATCTTGACCACGTGGCCGAATCCAACATCAACCGCCAGGTGCATGCCACCACGTCCTCCCTGGGCATGGCCAAGGTTCAGGCCATGAAGGATCGGATTTCAGACATAAATCCGGGTTGCCTGGTCGATGGCATTGAGGACTTCGTGTTGCCGGAGAACTGGATCGACCTCGTGCGGCAGTTGCGCATCGATGCCGAGGGTGGTGCGGTGGCGCTCATCGATGCCTGTGACCAGGTGCGTGCGAAGTTGGCAATGGCAACCTGGGCACTGGACCATAAGGCGCTGCTGGTCACGGTCGGTGCCGCGGGCGGCAAACGCCATGCCCAGGACGTCGAGACCGGCGACCTGGCGGAAGTCACACACGATCCCTTGCTGGCTCAACTGCGACAGCGGTTGCGGAAGAACCATGGCGCTGCCCGGCAGGGACGCATGGGTCTGACCTGTGTGTTCAGTCGCGAGCCGGTCGCGCCGCCCGATGTCTCCTGTGACCTTGGAGAAGGTGACGGAACGCTCAATTGCCACGGCTACGGCTCTGTGGTCAGTGTCACGGCCACTTTTGGCCTCTGTGCAGCCGGCATTGCACTTGACGCACTTGCCAAGGGCACATCGAAAAAATCGAAGCAATCTTCAGTTGAGGTAAAAAAAGACGCTATAATTTGAGGCTTCGCAGCAAGCTGTTCCTGGCAGCAAACTGTAGAGTGGGACGTTAGCTCAGTTGGTAGAGCAGCGGACTTTTAATCCGTTGGTCGTGGGTTCGAATCCCTCACGTCCTACCAGTCACAAAAGGCCCTGATCGCAAGATCAGGGCCTTTCCGTTTTTGGGAACGTTGTCTCGGAGGCGCGTTCCTGAAGACGGTATCCGTCAGTTGATGGCCGATTCAATGGCTTCGCTCAGCTCCAGCCAGCGGCTCTCGGCATTGGCCAGTTCTTCGAGCACGACCTTGAGGCGTCGACCTGCCTCGGCAATGTCAGCGGGGGCCTGTGGCCCGCTGAGCTCGCTCTCCAGCCTGGATTTCTCCTTCTCCAGCTGACCCATGCGCTTCTCGGTTTGCTCCAGCTCCTTGCGCAATGGGCGAAGCTTTTCCGTCATCTGCTGGCGGCGCTGGGCTTCCAGCCGACGCTGCTCGGCGCCACGAACGGGCTGAGCTGTGCTGGCAGGAGCGGACGGGGCCGGCATGGGCGTGTCGCGCGGCTCCACTTCAGGGGGAGGTTTGGCCGAAGGCAAGCTGGCGCGCTGGTTCTCGCGGTTCTGACGAGCCACTTCAAGCAGGTAGCGCTGGTAATCGTCAAGGTCACCATCAAAAGGTTCGATACCACCTCTTGAAACCAGCCAGAACTCGTCACATACCGCGCGCAAGAGGGCGCGATCATGGCTGACCAGCATGACCGTGCCTTCGAATTCGTTGAGGGCCACCGACAAGGCTTCGCGTGTGGCCAGGTCCAGGTGGTTGGTCGGTTCGTCCAGCAGCAGCAGGTTGGGGCGTTGCCACACGATCATGCACAGAACAAGTCGGGCCTTTTCGCCGCCGCTCATGCTACCCACCGCCTGCATGACCTGATCGCCGCTGAACTGGAAGCCCCCCAGGAAGTTGCGCAGGTCCTGCTCGCGTGTACCTTGGCCCTGTAGCCGGCCATCGGCTGCGACGTCCCTGGCCAGGCGGGTCATGTGCTGCAGCGGGTTCTCGTCGGGTCGAAGCACGTCGAGTTCCTGCTGCGCAAAATAGCCCATGTTCAGTCCCTTGCCTTCGGTGATCTGGCCCGCCAGGGGCGTCAGTACGTGCGCGATCGTCTTGACCACGGTCGACTTGCCCTGGCCGTTGGCACCCAGGATGCCGATGCGCTGTCCGGCCTGGACCGAGCGCGTGACCTGGCGCACGATGGTCAGCAGCGCTTCGCCGTCCTCCGCTGGCGGGTATCCGAAGTCGGCCTCGCGCATGGCCAGCATGGGGTTGGGCAGGTTGGCCGGCTCGGCAAACTCGAAAGTGAAGTCGGCTTCGGCCAGCACCGGTCCGATCTTCTCCATGCGTTCCAGGGCCTTGACCCGGCTCTGGGCCTGCTTCGCCTTGCTGGCTTTGGCCTTGAAGCGGTCGATGAAACGCTGGAGGTGGGCAATCTTGTCCTGCTGGCGGGCGAAGGCCTGTTGCTGCAGTGTCAGCTGCTCGGCCCGCATGTCCTCGAAGCGGCTGTAGTTGCCGCCATACCGGGTCAGCTGACCGGCATTGATGTGCAGGGTGACATTGGTCACGGCGTCGAGGAACTCGCGGTCGTGGCTGATGACAATGAGCGTGCCTGCATAGCGCTTGAGCCAGGACTCCAGCCAGACCAGTGCATCGAGATCCAGGTGGTTGGTCGGCTCATCGAGGAGCAGCAGGTCGCTGGGGCACATCAGGGCACGGGCGAGTTGCAGGCGCATACGCCACCCACCCGAGAAGCTGCTGACCGGCTTGTCCAGCTCATGCAACCCGAAGCCCAGACCCAGGATCAGGGTCTGCGCCCGTGCCACCGCGTCGTGCGCGCCCGCATCCTGCATCTCCATGTAGGCATGAGCCATGCGATCACCGTCGCCGCTGGCCTCAGCTTCAGTTACTTCCTGCTGGGCGGCCAGGAGACGGGTATCTCCTTCGATCACGAACCGGGTGGCCGGGTCGGTGGTTTCAGGCATGTCCTGGGCCACCTGGGCCATGCGCCACTGCGGCGGAACAAAGAAGTCTCCGTTGTCTTCATGCAGTTGTCCGTTCAGCAGGCCGAACAGGCTGGATTTGCCAGCACCATTGCGGCCTACCAGACCCACCTTTTCGCCAGGGTTGAGGGTGGCTGATGCGTTGTCCAGAACGACTTTGACACCTCGGCGCAGGGTGACGTTGCGCAAAGTGATCATGTGCCAGGTGCCTCCGCCAGGGTCTGGGCCTGAAGCGAATTGCGGGTGATAAGGAGAACCTGGTCCTCACCCGCGCTGCAGCTGAGCCACACGACTTCCAGCGCGGGGAAGGCGGCTTCGAAATGGGCGCGTTCGTTGCCGATTTCCAGTACCAGCACCGCTTCGGGCGTCATGCGCGCCGGAGCATCTCGAAGCAAACGGCGGACGAAGTCCATCCCGTCGTTTCCTCCAGCCAAAGCGAGTTCGGGCTCTGCCCGGTACTCGGCAGGCAGGGCGGCCATGCTGGCCGAGTTCACATAGGGCGGGTTGCAGAGGATCAGGTCCCATGGCCCAGAACAGGCAATCAGACTGTCGGACTGGATCAAGCGAATTCGTTCAGACAACCCGTGCCGTTCGACGTTGATTCGGGCCACTTCCAGGGCGTCCGCCGACAGGTCGGCACCCGTGACCTCAATGTCGGGCCAGGCCATGGCGGCGAGCACGGCGAGACTGCCATTGCCGGTGCACAAGTCCAGCACCTGCTGCGTGGTATCGGACAGCCAGGGGTCGATGCTGCCGTCGGCGATCAGCTCTGCGATGAAGCTTCGCGGGACAATGCTGCGTTCGTCTACGTAGAAGGGAACACCCTGCAACCAGGCTTCGCGGGTGAGATAGGCCGCCGGCTGGCGGGTGCGGATACGGCGTTCGATCAGCTGTCGCACCTGGTCGACCTGTTCGCGGCCAAGGGTCGTGGCTGCGCTTTCGAACAAATCGGTGTTCAGTGGCCATCCCAGTTGCCACAGCATCAGCCAGGCCGCTTCGTCTCTGGGGCCGGTGGTTCCGTGGCCGTAGGCAAGGGAGGCCGCTTCCAGGCGGGCCGTGCTTTCGGCCAGCAATTCCTGCACTGTCATGTTGGATCAGCTCGAGGCTGTGGATGGTGCGATCTGGTGCAAGAGGTGCAGCACGCGCTGGTAGATGGCCGTCAAGGGGTCGATGTCGCCCAGTTCGACATATTCGTCGATCTTGTGGATGCTGGCGTTGGGAGGGCCGAGCTCTATGACCTGGGGGCACACTTGGGCGATGAAGCGCCCGTCGCTGGTTCCCCCGGTGGTGGACAGCTCGGTTTCAATGCCGGTTTCGATGCGGATGGCCTCGGTCACCGCTTCTACAAGGGTGCCTGGCGAAGTGAGAAAGGGCAGGCCACCGACGGTCCAGCTGAGCTCGTAGTCGGTGCCCATGGTCAGACCGTGGCGAGCCAGGATGGAGGTGAAACGGGCCTGCAGCCCTTCTGGGGTCGACTGCGTGGAGAAGCGGAAATTGAAGTCGATCACCACGGTGCCGGGAATCACATTGCTCGCGCCCGTGCCACCGTGGATGTTGCTGACCTGCCAGCTGGTGGGAGGAAAGTAGGCGTTGCCTGCGTCCCAGGTCGTGCCGGCGAGTTCGGCCAATGCAGGCGCTGCCAGGTGGATCGGGTTTCGGGCCAGGTGCGGATAGGCAATATGGCCTTGAATGCCCTTGACAGTCAACCGACCGCTCATGGTTCCGCGGCGACCGTTCTTGATCATGTCGCCCGTTCGCTCAACCGATGTGGGTTCACCGACAATGCACCAGTCCAGTCGTTCGCCCCGGTGTTGCAGCTCACGACAGACCATCACCGTGCCGTCTGTGGCAGGCCCCTCCTCGTCGCTGGTGAGGAGGAACGCGATGTCAATGGCGGGCTCAGGCACTTCGGCCAGGAAACGCTCGCAGGCCACCACCATGGCAGCCAGCGAAGTCTTCATGTCGCTGGTGCCGCGCCCATATAGCCGTCCATCACGGTGGGTGGGCACGAACGGGTCGCTCTGCCACGCCTCCAGCGGGCCTGTCGGCACCACGTCCGTGTGACCGGCAAACACCAGCGTCGGTCGGGTGCCATTGCCAAGTCGAGCCCACAGGTTGGTGACCCGAAAATCCGGCGGTCCGCTCTCCAGCGTCTCGCACCGGAAGCCGGCGGAGCGCAGGCGGCCGCCGATCAATGTCTGGCAACCGGCATCCTCGGGGGTGACTGAAGGGCGGGCCACCAGGGCCTCGGTCAGGCGCAGCGTTTCACTCATGCCATCAGTACTTCACATCCAGCGTGAACTCGGTGAAGGTTGCCCCTTCGCTGTGCTCTTCGTCCGACGGGGTGGCGGTGTCCAGTGATTTGCTGGCGTTGAAGTCATTCTGCAGTCGCCAGAGCAGGTTGTTGGGCGAGTCTGCATGGGCCAGTCCCTCGTTTCGGCTGACGATGCCGTCAATGATCAGACGCGCGAGGTCCTGCTCGAAGGTCTGCGAGCCTTCAGCCAGCGATTTCTCCATGGCATCCCTGACGCCGGAAAAGTCCGCCTTGCGGATCAGGTCTGCAATCAGGGTGGTGTTGAGCATCACCTCCATTGCGGGGACCCGGCCACCGGTGTGCGTGCGCAGCAGGCGCTGTGAAACCACGGCGCGCAGGGCCATGGCCAGGTCGCCGAGCATGGTCGGCCGGACCTCGACCGGGTAGAAGCTCAGGATCCGGTTGAGCGCCTGGTAGCTGTTGTTGGCATGCAGCGTGGCCAGGCACAGGTGGCCAGACTGGGCGTAGGCAATGGCAGCCGACATGGTCTCCCGGTCGCGGATTTCGCCGATCAGGATCACGTCTGGCGCCTGTCGCAGGGCGTTCTTCAGGGCAATCTGAAGAGACGCGGTGTCCGTACCCAGCTCGCGCTGGTTGACGACGGATTTTTTGTTCCGGTAGACGTACTCGATCGGGTCTTCCACTGTGAGTATGTGACCCGTGGTGCGTTCGTTGCGGTGGTCGATCATGGCAGCCAGCGTGGTGCTCTTGCCTGCACCGGTGGCGCCCACCATGATCACCAGCCCCCGCTTTTCCATCACCAGATCCGACAGGATGGGTGCCACATTGAGGCTGTCCAGAGGCGGGATGTCGCCTGGAACATAGCGGATCACGACCGCGTAGTGGCTGCGTTGCCTGAAAGCGCTGACACGGAAGTTGCCCACCCCGTCCAGCGGTACCGCCATGTTGAGCTCGCCGGTATCCACCAGTTCCTCAATGCGCGTGGCGGGAACGATCTCGGCCAGCAGGTTACGCGGCGCTTCCGGTGGCAGCACCTGGCTGTTGATCGGGATGGTCTGGCCATTGATTTTGATCATGGCCGGCGCATGCGCCGACAGGTAGACGTCGGATGCCTGCTTCTCGGCCATCAGGCGCAGGATGCGCTCCATCGTTCCACTGCTCATGCCGGCTCCTTCGGTTCAGGTGTGCGCCCGGTGCATCAGGGACGCAGCAGGTCGTTGAGGCTGGTCTTGGAACGGGTCTGCGCGTCGACGCGTTTGACGATCACCGCAGCGTACAGGCTGTACTTACCGCCATCTTTGGGCAGGCTTCCGCTGATGACCACCGAGCCTGCAGGCACACGGCCGTAGCTGACCTCGCCCGTGGTGCGGTCGTAGATAGGGGTGCTCTGACCGATATAGACGCCCATCGAGATGACCGAGTTCTCTTCGATCACCACGCCCTCGACCACTTCGGAGCGGGCGCCAATGAAGCAGTTGTCTTCGATGATGGTCGGACCGGCCTGCAGCGGTTCGAGCACGCCGCCGATGCCAACCCCGCCAGAAAGGTGCACGTTCTTGCCGATCTGTGCGCATGATCCGACGGTCGCCCAGGTGTCAACCATGGTGTTTTCGTCGACGTAGGCGCCGATGTTCACATAGCTGGGCATGAGCACGGCACCTTTGGCAATGAAGCTGCCACGACGGGCGACGGCCGGCGGGACCACGCGCACGCCAGTGGCCTTCATCTCGGCATCGGACAGGTGAGCGAACTTGGTCGGCACCTTGTCATAGAAGGCGAGGTCACCGGCGCGCACGAATTCATTGTCCTTCAGCCGGAAGGACAGCAGCACCGCCTTCTTGATCCACTGGTGCACTGTCCACTGGCCCACGGCCTCACGCGTGGCCACGCGCAGATTGCCCACGTTCAGCTCGGCGATCACGTGTTCGACGGCGTCAACGACTTCTTTGGGAGCCGTGGACGGGGAGAGTTCGGCGCGCTGTTCCCAGGCGTTGTCGATCAGGGTTTGCAGTTGTTGGGTCATGGGTGAATGAATGACAGATTCGGTGAATGGTTGAAACAGGGGTCGTGGGCTCAGGTGTTCTTACGGACGAAGTCGGCAATTCGGCCGACCGCCTCCACGCACTCGTCGGTTCCGGCCACCAGTGCCATGCGGACGCGACCGGCGCCAGGGTTGTGCCCAAGGGCTTCTCTGGCAAGGTAACTGCCCGGCAGTACCGTGACATTGTATTGAGCCAGCAATTCCCGGGCGAAGGACTCGTCGGCGCTAAGCCCGGGGGATCGGCCTGCGAAGGATGCAGGAACACCGGACCACAGGTAGAAGGAGGCGTCGGGCAGTCGTACGTCGAGCAGCGGTTCCAGCATGGGTGTCACACGACCGAACTTCTCACGGTAGAGCCTGCGGTTGTCCTCCACGTGCTGCTCATCGCCCCATGCGGCAATGCTGGCCTCCTGGATGGCGGGGCTCATGGCTCCACCGTGGTAGGTTCGGTACAGCAGAAATGGCTTTATCAGGCTGGCATCACCCGCCACGAAGCCGCTGCGCAATCCCGGCACGTTGCTGCGCTTGGACAGACTGGTGAACATCATCAGGCGCCTGAAGTCGGTGCGTCCCAGTCGGGAGGCCGCTTCCAGACCGCCCAGGGGCGCTTCGTCGCGGAAATAGATTTCGCTGTAGCACTCATCCGAGGCGATCACGAATCCATGCCGGTCGCTCAGCTCAAACAGTTTGCGCCACTCATCCAGGGGCATGACCGCCCCTGTAGGGTTGCCAGGCGAACACACGAACAGCAGCTGGGTCCGGGCCCAGATCTCCTCGGGGACGCTGTCCCAGTCGACGGCAAAGTTCTTCTCCGGATCACTCGGCGCATACCACGGCTGGGCTCCACCCAGCAGGGCTGCCCCCTCGTAGATCTGGTAGAACGGGTTGGGAAAGACGACGGTCGCACCCTCCCTGGTCGGGTCTATCACTGTCTGGGCAAAGGCGAACAGGGCCTCGCGAGAGCCGTTGACCGGAAGGACCTGGGTTGCTGGATCCACGACCACGTCATAGCGCCGCTGCAGCCAGCCAGCACAGGCTCTTCGCAGGGACAGTTCGCCCGCGGTGCCCGGGTAGGCTGCCAGGCCACCGTCCAGGGCCTGCGACAGGGCGGTCTTGAGGAAGTCGGGAGTCGGGTGTTTGGGTTCTCCGATGCCCAGGCTGATCGGGCGCAGATCGGACGTGGGCTTCACGTCCGAAAACAACTGTCGCAGACGTTCAAAAGGATAGGGCTGGAGCAGGCGCAGGCGGGGATTCATGTGGCGATTATCCCAAGCCGACGGTGCCACTCTGCGGCGGGTCGGCGCATTTGTGGCCGCGGTATCATGCGGGTCGCGAGCCAGGCTCGAGCCACGGCTCCTTATTCCTTTAAAATCAAGAAGTTAGCTTCTTCATCCGGGTTCACGTGCGCCTCAATTCGATCAAGCTGTCCGGCTTCAAGTCCTTCGCCGAACCCACGAACTTCATGCTGCCGGGTCAGCTGGTGGGGGTGGTCGGCCCCAATGGGTGCGGCAAGTCCAACATCATGGATGCCGTGCGGTGGGTGCTGGGCGAGTCCAAGGCCTCCGAGCTGCGTGGCGAGTCCATGCAGGACGTCATTTTCAACGGCACCACCAGCCGCAAGCCGGCCAGCCGCTCCAGCGTTGAGTTGGTGTTTGACAACAGCGACCACCGTGCCGGTGGACAGTGGGGACAGTTCAGCGAGATCGCCGTCAAGCGCGTGCTCACGCGAGATGGCACCAGCAGTTACTACATCAACAACCAGCCCGTGCGCCGTAGAGACGTGCAGGACGTTTTCCTTGGAACCGGGCTGGGGCCGCGGGCCTACGCCATCATCGGTCAGGGCACGATCAGCCGCATCATCGAGTCCAAGCCCGAGGAGCTGCGCCTGTTCCTGGAGGAGGCGGCGGGGGTCTCGAAGTACAAGGAGCGTCGCCGGGAAACCGCCAACCGGCTGGCCGACACGCGCGAGAACCTGACGCGGGTGGAGGACATCCTGCGCGAGCTCAACGCCAATCTCGAGAAGCTGGAACGCCAGGCCGAGGTGGCCGAGCGTTACAACCGGCTGAACGCCAGCGCCACACTCAAACAACACCAGCTGTGGTTTCTCAAGCGGGCCGAGGCCGAGGCCGATCAGGCCCGGGTCAGAACCGAGGCGGCCCAGGCTGTCAACGATCTGGAGTCGCGAACGGCAGACCTTCGCCGTGTCGAGTCGGAGCTGGAGACGATTCGCCAAGCCCACTATGCGGCAGGAGACCAGGTCAATCAGGCCCAGGGCCGCCTGTACGAGGCCAGTGCCGAGGTTGGCAAGCTGGAGGCCGAAATCCGCTTCGTGGTGGAAGGACGCCACCGGGTGGAACAGCGCCTGCAGCAGCTGAAAGAACAGCTGGGCAGCTGGGCCACGCGCAAGGAAGATGCCGAAGCCGAACTGGAGCAGCTCGCAGGAGCCATGGTGGACGCCGAGGAGAAGTCGGTCGTGCTGGCGGCGCAGGGGGAGGAGCAGGCTGGCAGCCTGCCTGCCCTTGAGGATGCCCTGCGTCAGGCGCAGCAACGGGCCAACGAGCAGCGCGCCAGCGTCGGGCAGGTGCAACAGCAGATCCAGGTTCTGGCTGCCGAGCAGCGCAGCATTGAGGAGCAAAGCCGACAGCAGGAGCTGCGGCGTGAAAGGCTGCTGGCCGACCGCAATGCCCTGGCTGCGCCTGACGAGACACGTGTGACAAACGCATTGCGCGTGCAAGCCGAATTGGCCGAGGCCGCCGAGCTGGCCGAGGCACTCTTGCACGAACTGCAGGATACCGTTCCCCAGCTCGATGAGGATCGTCGGTCCGCGCAGCAGGCCGTCAACCAGGAATCGGCGCGGCAGGCTGACCTGTCAGCCCGACTCGATGCGCTCAAGGCCTTGCAAGAGAAGGTGCGCACCGACGGGAAGCTCAAGCCATGGTTGTCCAAGCACGGACTGGAAGGGCTGCAAGGGCTCTGGAGCCGCATCCATATCGAAACAGGCTGGGAGAACGCCCTTGAGGCCGCCTTGCGCGAGCGGCTCTCGGCGTTGGAGGTGTCTCGACTGGAGATGGTGCGCGCCTTCGCCAACGACGCGCCACCGGCCAAACTGGCGTTCTACAGCCCGGCGCAGGCCGGCGCTGTGCCTGAGCCCGCGTCTGGCCTCAAGCCGCTGGCCTCCTGGTTGCGGCTGGGCGATGCGGAACAGCAGGCTTTGCTGGACGGCTGGCTCAAGGGCTGCATGACCGCCTCCAACCTTGATGATGCGCTGGCCCAACGCGCACAGCTGCTGCCGGGTCAGAGTATTTTTGTGCCCGAAGGCCACTGTGTCACCCAGCACAGCGTCTGCTTTTATGCGCCAGATAGCGAGCAGGCCGGCCTGCTGGCACGTGCCCAGGAAATCGAAAACCTGGAAAAGCAGCTCAAGGCACAGGTGCTGGTCGCAGAACAGGTGCGCAGCATGCTGGTCCGCGCCGAGGCCGGCTACGCTGAAGCTTCCCAGCGGCTGGTACTGGCCCGGCGTGAGGCCGCTGAAGTCCGCACCCGGGCGCACGAGGCACAGGTGGAAGCCATGCGATTGACGCAACTGGCCGAGCAGACACGTGCCCGCAGTGAGCAGCTCAGTGGCGATCTGGCCGAGGTCGAAGCCCTGCTGGAGGCACTGCAGGAACGACGAATTACATCGGAGGCCCGATTCGAGGAGCTGGACATGCAGTTGGCAGACAGCCAGGAGCGCCATGCCCAGCTGGATGACCAGGTCATCGCGGCCGAGCGCGCACTGGGTCAGGCTCGCGAGCAGCAACGGGCGCTGGAACGCCAGGCGCAGGAGGCCACGTTCTCGCTTCGCAGCCTGCAGGCAAGACAAGGCGAATTGCAACGCTCGCTGGAGACCTCCGCAACCCAGGAGCGGGCTCTGGCCGAAGAGGAGCTGCGGGCGCGTGACGAGTTGGCGCGGTTGACCGATGTGGCAGCACAGGCCGGATTGCAGGATGCGCTGGCTGTCAAGCTGGAGCGAGAACAGGCACTGGGTTCGCTGCGCAGCCAGTACGATGACCTGACTGCGAAGCTGCGGGCCAGCGACGAGCGGCGCCTCCAGCTCGAGAGAGAGCTCGACCCTCTGCGTCAGCGAATCACCGACTTCCAGCTCAAGGAGCAGGCGGCACGTCTGGGCGTCGAGCAATACAGCCAGCAGCTGGAGGAGGCGCAGGCCGACCTGGCAGCCGTGGCCCAGAGCGTCACCGAGGGCAACGTGCGGCTGGTCGGATTGCAGTCGGAGATTGACCGGCTGCACCGTGAAATCCAGTCCCTGGGCGCGGTGAACCTGGCTGCGCTGGAGGAGCTGGGTGCCGCTCGTGAACGGAAGACCTTCCTCGATGCGCAATCGGCCGATCTGAACGATGCCATGGCCACACTGGAAGATGCGATCCGCAAGATTGACGGTGAAACCCGAGAGCTGCTGGGCAGCACCTTCAATACCGTGAACGGACACTTCGGGCGCATGTTCCCGGAGCTTTTCGGTGGCGGGAATGCCCGTCTGGTCATGACAGGCGAGGAGATCCTCGACGCAGGCGTGCAGGTGATGGCACAGCCCCCCGGCAAGAAGAACCAGACCATCCACCTGCTCTCCGGTGGCGAAAAGGCCTTGACCGCGATCGCCTTGGTTTTTGCGATTTTCCAGCTCAATCCGGCCCCTTTCTGCCTGTTGGACGAGGTGGATGCACCGCTGGACGACGCGAACACCGAACGTTATGCGAAACTCGTGACTGCCATGTCCAAGGAAACCCAGTTCCTGTTCATCAGCCACAACAAGATCGCCATGGAGATGGCCGAGCAACTCATCGGCGTGACCATGCAAGAGCAAGGCGTCTCCCGGATCGTGGCGGTGGACATGGAGTCGGCCGCTGGCATGCTTGAACCCACCTGAACAGACCATCCGAACAGGCCACAGTCCATGAGTTCATTGCAGATCAGCCTGGCCATCATCGGAGGACTGGTCCTCGCCGGCGTGGTCGCCTACAACGCCTGGATCACCCGCAAGAGCGCTCCTCGCACAGTGCGGGAGCACGACCGGGCAGGAGTGCCCCCATCGATCACCGAGCCGGTGCTTCATGGTGAAGCAGATGCGCCTCTGGCCAGACCCATCGGCCAGGACCGCATCGAACCCGTGCTGGACCCCGAAAGCCGGTCTGGCCCCGACACCACCGAGCGGGTTCCGGATGACCAGGACCCGGTCCTGTCTGCCATACCCGACGCACAGGGCGCCAGCCAGCCCCGGTCGCATGGTTCCATACCGCCAGCGGCCACTCCGGTTGCTGATCTACCCCGTGCACCGGTGCAGGTCACACTGCAGCAGGTAGTTCAGCCACCGGAGAAGCGACCCGCTCTGGACGCATTGATCGACGTGATTGCACCGCTTCAGCTGGAAGGGGTGGTGTCCGGCGAGGCGCTGCTCGCTGCCATGCCTACCACCCGGCGGGTCGGCAGCAAGCCCTTCGCTGTTGAGGCGATCCGCGAGGAAGGACAGGACTGGGAGACACCGAGGCCCGGTCACCGGTATCGCTCTTTGCAGGCAGGTGTGCAACTGGCCAACCGCGCTGGCGCCCTCAACGACATCGAGTTCTCGGAATTTGTGGTCAAAGCCCAGGCCTATGCCGATGCCGTTGGGGCCGCGCCGGATTTTCCGGACATGCGCGCCGAGGTGGCACGGGCCCGCGAGCTGGATGCCTTTGCAAGTGCCCACGATGCCCAGCTGGGTTTTACGCTGCGTGCGCGGCGCGTGGCGTGGAGCCCCGGCTATGTGGCTCAACAGGCGTCCAAACAAGGCTTTGTGGCAGGGGCATTGCCGGGTCGCATGGTGCTGCCGGGCAGCCAGAGCGGGCAGGCACCGGTGCTTAGCCTGAGTTTCGATCCACAGGCTGCCATGGCCGACGACCCGGAGCAAAGCGCCTTGCGCGAGTTGTCGCTGTCACTTGAGGTAACCCACGTGCCCCGCAGCGAGCAGCCCTTCGTGCGCATGCGTGAGGCTGCGGCTGCGTTGGCGGAGAGCATGGATGGCGTGGTCACCGACGATGCCGGGCAGCCCCTTTCGGCAGACACCATGGACCGCATCGGTGCCGACCTGGAGACCCTGTACGACGCCTTGGACAGCCGTGACTTGTCGGCCGGCTCAGCTCAGGCGCGCCGCCTTTTTTCATGACCCCTGACCTGTTTTCGGCCGAACCCACTGCGGCCGGGCGCGCGGCAGAACTGCGCGCGCAGCTGCACCGGCACGCACACCTCTACTATGTTCTGGATGCCCCGGAGATCCCCGATGCGGAGTACGACCGGCTGTTCCGCGAACTGCAGGCCCTGGAAGCGGAACATCCGGAACTGATCACGCCAGATTCACCGACGCAGAGGGTCGGTGGCGCCATCCTCGACGGATTCGCCAGTGTGCGCCATGCGGTACCGATGCTCAGCATCCGCACCGAAACCGACACTGAAGCCAGTGGTGCAGAGGCCTTTGATGCCCGTGTGCGCCGCGAGCTGGGTTTGAACGATGCCGACCCTCCTGTCGACTACGTGGCCGAACTCAAGTTTGATGGCCTGGCCATCAACCTGCGCTATCAGGCTGGTGTGCTGGTACAGGCGGCCACCCGGGGTGACGGAGAGGTGGGGGAGGACGTCACCCGAAACATCCGAACGATCGGACAGGTGCCGCTTCGTCTGCCTCAGGGCGTACCTGACGTTCTGGAGGTTCGCGGCGAGGTCTACATGCGGCGCGACGATTTTGATGCCCTTAACGAACGCCAGCGCGAGAAGATTGCAGCCGGTGCCAAGGGCGAGAAGACCTTTGTCAACCCGCGCAATGCCGCCGCCGGCGCCGTGCGCCAGTTGGACTCCGGCATCGCCGCCCAGCGGCCATTGAGCTTTTTTGCCTATGGGCTGGGCGAGGTTTCAGGGCCCCTCCTCGGTCAGGAGCCACGGTTCACCACCCACTACGCGCTGCTGATGCAACTGCGTGACTGGGGCTTTCCGGTGGCCAGCCAGACCCGGGTTTGTCGTGGGGCCTCGGAACTGGCCGCCTTCCACCGCGACATGGGTGTGCAGCGCGATGCCTTGCCCTACGACATCGACGGCGTGGTCTACAAGGTCAATGACCTGGCGCTGCAGCGAAAGTTGGGCTTTGTGACCCGCGAACCGCGTTGGGCCGTGGCCCACAAATACCCGGCGCAGGAACAGCTGACCACGGTCCAGGCCATTGATGTGCAGGTGGGCCGTACCGGCAAGCTCACGCCGGTGGCCAAGCTGGCGCCCGTGTTCGTCGGTGGCGTCACCGTCACCAACGCCACCCTGCACAACGAACTGGAGGCTCGCCGCAAGGACGTGCGTGTGGGCGATACCGTCATCGTGCGCCGGGCCGGCGACGTCATTCCCGAGGTGGTGTCGGTGCTTCCCGACAAGCGGGTCGGCGACCCACCTCTCTTCACCATGCCCACACACTGTCCCGTATGTGGCAGTGAGGCCGTGCGCGAGGAAGGGGAGGCCGACCATCGCTGTACCGGCGGGCTGTTCTGCTCGGCCCAGCGCAAGCAGGCCATCCTGCACTACGCCCAGCGCCGTGCACTGGATATTGAAGGTCTGGGCGAGAAGCTGGTCGAGCAACTGGTAGATGCAGGCGTCGTCCGTACCCTGCCGGATTTGTACCGTCTCGGGCTGAGCGCGCTGGCCAGCCTGGATCGCATGGCCGAGAAATCGGCCAGCAACCTGTTGCATGCGTTGGAGAAATCCCGACAGACCACCTTGCCCCGTTTCCTGTTCGGCCTGGGCATTCGGCATGTGGGTGAAGCCACGGCGCGCGATCTGGCGCGACATTTCGGCAGCCTGGACCGCATCATGTTGGCCAGCCTGGACGAGTTGCTGCAGGTCCCCGATGTGGGGCCGGTGGTGGCCCGCAGCATCCGCACCTTCTTCGACCAGGATCACAACAGAGAGGTGGTTGAGCAGCTGCGCGCCTGCGGTGTCAGGTGGGATGAGGGGGCACCTGCCGAACGCGTTGCCCAGCCCCTGGCCGGCAAGACCTTCGTGCTCACCGGCACCTTTCCCACTCTGCGGCGCGAGCAAGCCAAGGAGATGCTTGAAGCAGCCGGCGCCAAGGTGGCCGGCTCGGTGAGCAAGAAGACCGATTACGTGGTGGCCGGTGAAGAAGCCGGCAGCAAGCTCGACAAGGCCCGGGAGCTGGGCGTTGCAGTGATCGACGAGGCAGAAATGCTGCGGTTGCTACCTGGGAACGGCATCACTTGAATTTGTAGTGATCCCGGTTGATCACCGCAGCCACGGCGGTGACCTCTTCGGGGAACAGGCCCAGGTTCATCTGGGTGTTGCACATCTCGACCATGCCGCGCAGCAGTCCAGCGGTATTGATGCGACCCATGGGCTTGTAGATCGAGCTGCCGTCGCCGCCCACCTGGCGGGTGTGGCATTCGACGCACTTGTGTTCGGCGATGAGTCTCTCGCCCAGTGCTATGTCGGCGTCCTTGAAGATCTCGGCACCCTGTGCGTGGGCCGGACAAACGTGCCAGGTGGCCGCAGAGACGAACAGCAAGGCTGCGCCCAGCGTCAAGGCTTTCCTGTGCAGAGACTGGGGAACGCGTGCGATGGTGGAGCGTCGGGCTGGCGGCATGTCGGTCCTCCGGATCGTTTTGGGCACAATGGTCGTCGGGAAGACTTTAACTGCCCGACGACGTGATGCCCAACGGGGTAAACCTTGAATTCAGCGACTCGAACGCCACCATGACTGTTCACACCATCCTCAAAATGGGCGACCCACGCCTGCTCGCAAAGGCACGTCCCGTAGAGACTTTTGATACCCCGGAGCTGCACCGCTTGATCGCCGACATGGAGCAGACCATGGCCGCAGCCAATGGTGCCGGGCTGGCAGCGCCGCAGATCGGTGTCGACCTGCAAGTGGTGGTCTTTGGCACCGGGGCGCCGAATCCACGCTATCCGGATGCACCGGTGGTGCCCAAGACGGTGTTGCTCAATCCGCTCATCACCCCGCTGAGCGAGGAAGAAGAGGAGGGCTGGGAAGGTTGCCTTTCGGTGCCGGGCCTGCGGGGTGTGGTGCCGCGCTGGCGACGTATCCGCTACCAGGGCCTTGACCTCCAAGGTCGACCGATTGACCGCGAGGCCGAGGGTTTCCACGCCCGCGTGGTGCAGCATGAATGCGATCACCTGCAAGGTGTGCTGTACCCGATGCGGGTGCGTGACTTCACCCGCTTCGGCTTTGTCGAGGTGCTGTTTCCAGGGCTGGTGGACGCCGGCGATGACGACTGAAGACCGTTGCCGGGGAGTGGTCAGCCGCCGCGGCGCATCATCTCGAAGAACTCGGAATTGTTCTTCGTCTGCTTCATGCTCTTGAGCACCATTTCCATGGCTTCAATCTCGTCCATGTTGTACATGAACTGACGCAGGATGCGGGTTTTCTGCAGGATCTCGGGTTGCAGCAGCAGTTCCTCGCGGCGGGTACCGCTGCGGTTGAGCTGGATGGAGGGGAATACGCGCTTCTCGTACAGGCGGCGGTCGAGGTGGATCTCGCAGTTGCCAGTGCCCTTGAATTCTTCAAAGATCACCTCATCCATGCGGCTGCCGGTGTCCACCAGCGCCGTGGCGATGATGGTCAGCGAGCCACCTTCCTCCACGTTGCGCGCGGCACCGAAAAAGCGCTTGGGTCGCTGCAGTGCGTTGGCGTCGACACCACCGGTCAGCACCTTGCCGCTGGAGGGCAGCACGTTGTTGTAGGCGCGCGCCAGGCGGGTGATGGAGTCGAGCATGATGACGACGTCCTTTTTGAGCTCGACCAGGCGCTTGGCGCGTTCGATCACCATCTCGGCCACGTGCACATGGCGGGCGGCCGGCTCGTCGAAGGTGGAGGCGATGACCTCGCCGCGCACGGTGCGCTGCATCTCGGTTACTTCTTCGGGGCGCTCGTCCACCAGCAACACCATCAGTTCCACGTCGGGGTGGTTGGTGGTGATGGCATGGCAGATATGCTGCATCATGACTGTCTTGCCACTCTTGGGCGGCGCCACGATCAGGGCCCGCTGGCCACGGCCGATGGGCGCGATGATGTCGATGATGCGGCCGGTGATGTTCTCGTCGCTCTTGATGTCGCGTTCCAGGCGCATCTGCTCCTTGGGAAACAGCGGCGTCAGGTTCTCGAACATGATCTTGTGCTTGTTCTGCTCGGGTGGCAGGCCATTGATCTTGTCGAGCTTGTTCAGCGCGAAATAGCGCTCTCCGTCCTTGGGGATGCGCACCTCACCTTCGATCATGTCGCCGGTGTGCAGGTTGAAGCGGCGGATCTGGCTGGGCGAGATGTAGATGTCGTCGGTGCTGGCGGTGTAGCTCGTGTCCGGCGCCCGCAGGAAACCGAAGCCATCGGGCAACACCTCAAGCACGCCATCGGCATTGACCTGCTCACCGGCCTTGGCGCGTTTCTTGATGATGGCGAACATCAGTTCCTGCTTGCGCATGCGGCCGGTGTTCTCGATTTCAAGCGCCTCGGCTTGCTTGAGCACTTCCGACACGTGCAGTGCCTTGAGTTCGTTCAGGTGCATGGAGTCTGCTCCGGTGGACCCGGTTGACGGGTCGCAGCAATGTTCACTGGGGGAGGGGGCGCGCTCGACCGGGGGTCGTGCCTGGCGCCGGGGAGAAGGCTGGCCGCTGTGGGTCTGCCTGCAGGGAAATTATGACAGGAAAAACGCCCAGGTCTACCGAACGCCCCGGACATTGCATCCAGGGCGTTCAAATCGGTCGGTCAGGCCAGTTGCTGGTCGATGAATGCGGTCAGCTGGGCTTTGCTCATGGCACCCACCTTGGTAGCCGCAAGCTGTCCGTCTTTGAACAGCATCAGAGTGGGAATCCCACGGATGCCAAACTTGGCAGGCACATCGCGATTCTCGTCCACGTTCATCTTGGCGACCTGCAACTTGCCGTTGTAGGTACCCGCGACCTCGTCCAGAATGGGTGCGATCATCTTGCACGGTCCGCACCACTCGGCCCAGAAATCCACCAGCACGGGAGCCTGGGCATCCAGGACATCGGCCTGGAAGCTGGTATCGGAAACGTGTTTGATCAGGTCGCTGGCCATGATTCGTCCTAAAGCATTGTTGACAGGGGGCTGGGCCGACCGGCTCGGAATGCCGAAGCGCAGGCGGCATACTGTGCGGGGGCTATAGCCCCGGAAACTCAATTGTGACAGAAACGACTCAGGCATGACGACCGCCGCCCCACGGCCCCACACCCTGGAAGCAACCCATGTGCACCCGAAACCTGTTGTGAGTGTGGAGGTGGCCATCATCGGTGGTGGCCCTGCCGGCTTGATGGCGGCCGAGGTCGTGAGCCGCTCCGGGCTGTCCGTTCACCTGTTTGACGCCATGCCTTCGGTGGGGCGAAAGTTCCTGCTGGCCGGTAAAGGCGGGCTGAACCTGACCCATTCAGAGTCGGCTGACCGCTTTGCGCAGCGCTACGGCGCCAGACGTGAACAGATCGAGGTCCTGCTCAGGGGCATGGACGCCGCAGCCGTGCGCGCCTGGGCCGAAGGTCTGGGTATCTCGACCTTCGTGGGCAGTTCTGGCCGGGTATTTCCCTCAGACATGAAAGCCGCTCCGTTGCTGCGGGCATGGCTGCACCGGCTGCGCCATCCAGGCACCGGCGCGACAGGTGTGCATTTCCACATGCGTCACCGATGGACAGGCTGGACGCCAGATGGCCTCGACTTGCTGTTCGAGACGCCATCCGGATTGGTGGAAGTCCGTGCGCGCGCTGTGTTGCTGGCGCTGGGCGGCGGCAGCTGGGCTCGATTGGGATCCAATGGTGCGTGGGTGCCTGTGCTGGCCGCCCGTGGCGTGGCGGTGGCCCCTTTGCTTCCGGCCAACTGTGGTTTCGACGTGGCACCCCGTGGGCATCTGCCGGCGGGCGGCCAGGCCCTGCCTGTTCAGGTCATACCAAGCCACGCAAGCGGGTGGAGCGAGCACTTTGCCACCCGGTATGCAGGTCAACCCTTCAAAACCGTGGTCATGTCCTGTGGCTCCGGAGAAGGCAGCCGTTTCTCCCGCAGGGGTGAATTCGTCGCAACGGCAACAGGCATAGAGGGCAGTCTGGTTTATGCCGCCTCGGCCCTGCTTCGGGACGAAATCGTCCGCCATGGCCACGCGCTGGTGTGGCTGGATTTGCTTCCGGACCACAGCGCCGAGCGCGTTCGTAGCGAGGTGATGCATCCGCGCGGCTCTCGATCCCTGTCGAGCCACCTGCGGAGCCGACTTGGCCTTGATGGGATCAAGTTGGCTCTGCTCTATGAGGTGCTGGGCAAGGACGGCATGGCCGATAGCGAACGACTGTCCCGCGCCATCAAGGCGTTGCCCTTGCAGCTGGTGGCGCCGAGACCTTTGGACGAGGCCATCAGCACGGCTGGAGGTGTGCTTTTCGAGGCGCTGAACCAGGATCTGATGTGCGAAGCAATGCCCGGCGTATTCTTTGCCGGTGAGATGCTCGATTGGGAAGCGCCAACCGGCGGATACCTTCTGACTGCCTGCCTGGCAAGCGGGCGGGCTGCAGGGGAGGGCGTGCTTCGGTTCCTGGGCGCTTCCGGAAGTCGCCCGAGCTGAACGGTTAGATGGGGGTGACGAGCCTTGACCCCGGCACTGGCTACACAGTTAGGGCTGCTTGGTTCCCCACCTGACCCGGTTGGCCGCTTCACCATGCGGGAAGGCCCGTCACCCATGATTGTAGGCCATCGCCGCCCATGGTGCAGGCGAGGTCGGTGACCCGACCCCGCCGCGTAGAATTCGCGGAATGTCTTACGTTGTCCTGGCCCGCAAGTACCGCCCTCGCCATTTCGCCGAGATGGTGGGCCAGTCGCATGTGGTGCAGGCGTTGACCAATGCCCTGATCAGCCAGAGACTGCACCACGCCTACCTGTTCACCGGTACCCGGGGTGTGGGCAAGACCACCGTCTCGCGCATCCTGGCCAAGTCACTGAACTGCGTGGGCCCGGATGGTCAGGGCGGCATCACCGCCGAGCCCTGCGGCGTCTGCGAGGCCTGCAGAGACATTGATGCCGGCCGGTTTGTCGATTACACCGAGCTGGACGCAGCCTCGAACCGCGGCGTGGACGAGGTGCAAGCCTTGCTGGAGCAGGCCGTCTACAAGCCTGTTCAGGGACGCTTCAAGGTCTTCATGATCGACGAAGTGCACATGCTGACGAACACGGCGTTCAACGCGATGCTCAAGACGCTGGAGGAACCACCGGAGTACCTCAAGTTCGTGCTGGCCACCACAGACCCGCAGAAGGTGCCCGTGACCGTGCTCTCGCGCTGCCTGCAGTTCAATCTTCGGCCCATGGCGCCCGAGACCGTGCAGGAGCATCTGGCGCATGTTCTGCAGTCGGAGTCTGTGTCTGCCGAGCCGCAGGCTTTGCGGCTGATTGCGCGGGCGGCGCGCGGATCGATGCGAGACGCACTGTCCCTGACCGATCAGGCGATCGCTTTCGGGGGTGGCCAGCTGGTCGAACACACGGTACGCCAGATGCTGGGGGCGGTGGATCGCACCCACGTGCTTCGGCTCATTGAGGCCCTGGGTCAGGGCGACGGTGCGGCGGTGGTGGATACGGTGGATACGTTGCGCGTGAACGGACTTAGCGCATCGTCAACCCTGGAGGAAATGACTGGCCTGCTGCAGCGCATGGCTGTGTTGCAGGCTGTATCGCGCGCACCTGGGTCGGACGATCCGGATGAGGCAAGACTGGCCGAACTGGCCGAACAGATGCCCGCCGACGAAACGCAGTTGCTGTACAGCCTGTGCCTGCATGGACGGAGCGAGCTGGGACTGGCGCCGGACGAGTACGCGGGTCTCACGATGGTCTTGCTTCGGCTGCTGGCCTTCAAGCCATCCTCAGGCGCCAAGGCTGAAAAAAAAACACTGAAATCGGTTGCTGAGCCGGCACAGCCATCCCGCGCGCTTGCGCCCTCAGAAGCACCCACTGCCTCTGCTCCTGCGCCAACTGGAGTCGCGAGCAGGCCAGCGACGCCTCCAGGTGATGCCCTGCCCGTGGCACATGCCGGCGATCTGGATCTGACCGACGCGGATCTGGCGTCCACTCCTCCATGGCACGATGCCAAGCCGTCAGGGCCGCAGTCAGCCGTCGCAGCGGGTGGATCCATGGCGCAGGTGCTTTCGATACCGGTGCGGGATCTGCAGACGCCTTCCCGACCAGAACGCGGTCTGTCGGTGCCGCCACGTCGTGTGGCGGATCTGCAGCTGACGGAGGAGGGGGCATTCTGGAACGAGACGGTGCAGGCGCTGATTCGTAGCGAGGCCATTGCTGCACTGGTTCGTGAGCTGGCCCTGCAATCGCAACTTGTCGACCGCCAGGCGGGTGTCTGGACGCTTCAGATTCAGCACGAATCACTTGGGCAGGGCAATACCCGTGATCGACTTGAGGCAGCCCTGGCCCAGCTGGGGTATGCCGTGCGGCTGGTTCTGCGCAGCGGAACTGTCAGCGACTCTCCTTCCTTGCGCGCCGCAGCGCTGGCCCGTCAACGTCAGGAAGAGGCGGAGCGACTGATACTGGCTGATCCCTTTGTGCAGTCCATGATGCGCGACTTTGGCGGCAAAATCGTGCCAGGCACTCTCAGGCCCGATGTCGACTGAAGCCAGAACCATTCTCTGAAACAATTTCACCACAAGGATTGCCATGTTCAACAAAGGACAACTCGCCGGCCTGATGAAGCAGGCGCAGGCTATGCAGGACAACCTCAAGAAGGCCCAGGACGAACTGGGGAACATCGAGGTCACCGGTGAGTCCGGTGCAGGTCTGGTCAAGGTGTTGATGACCTGCAAACACGATGTCAAGCGCGTCACCATTGACCCGAGTCTGCTGGCCGATGACAAGGACATGCTCGAAGACCTGGTGGCAGCCGCATTCAATGCGGCAGTGCGCAAGGCCGAAGAGACCACTCAGGAAAAGATGGGCAAGCTGACCGCAGGCATGCCTGGCCTTCCTGGTGGCATGAAGTTCCCGTTCTGATGCGGTGCGTGAGGCCTCTGGTAGGTCGGTCGGTTGACCGGTAGAAGCGTGGCAGACCATGCGTCCCTGGAGTTGCTGGTGCAGTCGCTGCGGCGATTGCCCGGCGTCGGTGTGCGATCGGCACAGCGCATGGCCTATCACTTGTTGCAGCATGACCGCCCTGGTGCTCTGCAGCTCGCGCGGGCGCTGGAGCAGGCTGCATCAAGCGTCCGACACTGTGCTTTGTGCCATACCTTCACGGAGCACGAGATCTGCCCGACCTGCCTGGATCCCAGACGCGACCGTGGATTGTTGTGCGTGGTCGAATCTCCTGCAGACCAGGCAGCCATGGAGCGGACCGGAGCCTACAAGGGCCTGTACTTCGTGCTCATGGGCAAGCTCAGTCCGCTGGATGGCATCGGTCCGCGCGAGATCGGTCTGCAACAGTTGATGGAACGCGTGGATGGCATCCCCGAAGGAGATGCCCCAGTCGTGCGGGAGGTGATTCTCGCCACCAATTTCACTGCTGAAGGCGAGGCGACCGCGCACGTGATCACCCAGGCCTTGAAGGGGCGCGGTGTCCAGGTGACACGCCTGGCACGTGGGGTCCCGATCGGCAGCGAACTGGAGTATGTCGATCTGGGCACCATTGCGCACGCCCTGGTGGACCGCCGCTAGGAGTCGCTTCGTTCGTAGGCGGGTTGCCCTTACAGACTGCAGAGAGTGCAATCCGCACAGGTCGGTGAAAACCCGCTCAGGATTCCACCCGATGCGCTGTTGCTCCCATTCTTCTAGTCTGCAGACTTCCATGTCGCGGGCAGTTGTTCATGCCCGTACTGTGTGGGCAGGGCAAATTCAGGAAGGATTCAGTCATGTGGAGTCGGCGCGCTTGTCTGGCCGCTGGATCGGCGCTTGCTTTCGGCGCACTTGCCGATGGTGGGCCGGGTCAGCCGGCGGGCGCGGGCGGACGAAGCCGCGCGCGTGTGCTCGTTGCCGTTGAGGACAGACGGGCGTTCTGTTATCTGCCACTGACCATCGCGGAGCGACTGGGTTACTTCACCTTGCAGGGGCTGGACGTCCAGATGCTGGAAAGGACCGACGCGGCCCAGGCTGCCCAACTGGTCCTGTCCGGGGCGGCGCAGGTGATGTCGGTGCCGTTCAGTGCGGCGATCGCTCTGCAGGCACGCGGATATCGCATCCAGTCCATCGTGCTTCAAGCACGGGCTCCACAACTGGTCCTGGGTGTGTCCACCCGCACCTTGGGTCACTTTCGGGATTGGCGAGACCTTCGGGGCAAGCGGATCGCCATTCCTGCCGCCGGGTCCGGTCCACACCGCATGACCCGGCTCCTGATGGCGCGATCAGGCATCCAGTCTGCCACCGAGGTGCATTTTGTCACCCTGCCTGAGTCTGCCGAGGCGGCAGATGCCTTCAGGACAGGTGCGGTTGACGCCCTGTGTTACCCGGATCCGGTCATGACCCAACTTGAGCAGGAGGGGGCCATGAGGGTGGTGGCCGACACCCGGACGCCGCGGGGTAGTGAAGAGGTGTTTGGCGGGCCCATGCCGGCCGGCTGCCTGTGTGTCCCGGAGGAGTTTGCTAGAACCCAGCCCGGTGTGTGCCAGTCGCTGGCCGATGCACTGGTGATGGCCCTCAAATGGCTGCAGACCGCCGGGCCATCGGACATCATCAAGGCCGTTCCGGAGTCCTATTTCCGTGGAGACCGGGCGCTGTATCTGGCAGCATTCACCCGCGCGCGCGAAGCCTGGGCCCCGGATGGTTTGATGCCCGAGCGCGGCCCGCTGGTGGCGGCCCGGGTGCTGTCGCAGCTCGACGATTCCGGGCAACTTCAAAGGGTACCGCTGGAGCGGACCTACACCAACGAATTTGCCCGACGCGCCAAGCAGCGATTTCGTGCTTGAGTGTGCCTATCGGCCAGCCGGTTTCTTGCCTTGGGAAGATCCGGTCGATCTTGTCGGCTTCTTCTGGGCAGACGCCCGTACCGCAGAGGGCTTCTTCGTCCTGGCGACGGCCGGTTTGGCTGTGCGCTGGGGCAGCATCACCGTCAGCAACTGCCCCGTCTTGAGGCGGGCATTGACACTCACGCCGTTCCACTGAGCAACACTGACCGGGCTGACACCATGCCGGCGGGCAAAGACCGCCACTGTGTCGCCGTTGCGGGCCTTGAGTCGCACGCGACGCAGGTTGCCACCTTCGGGCTGCAGCGCCAGGCGCCCGTTGTCGGCAACATGCTCGGGTACATCGGCGTCGCGCTGTCCGTTTCTGGGAACGATCAGACTGGAGCCCGCCCGCACCATCATGCGGGGTGGAATGTTGTTGACGCTGCGCAGCTGCGCCTCGGTCATGCCAACGCGTTGTGCTGCCTGTGCCGGGCTCATGTTGGTCGGCACCACCCAGGCTGTCCAGGTCGCCAGGGCGCCGGTGTAGGACTTGATGTTTCGCTCGAAGATCTCGGCGTTGTCCCATGGCAGCAGGATGTTGGGCGTCGCGGCAGCCATCACCAGCGGACGGTTCAGAGACGGGTTGAGCGACCGGAAGTCGGTCTCGTCCACCTCGGCCAGCCGGGCGATGAGTGCCACATCCATGTCGCGGTCGATGGTGATGGTGTCGAAGAACGGGTGGTTGCCGATCACAGGCAGTTCAGTGCCGAATCGCTCAGGGTTGGCGATGATGTTCTCGACTGCCTGCAGCTTGGGCACGTACTGCCTGGTCTCCAGCGGCATGGTCAGGTCGGTGTAGCCGGTGGGACGCCCGTCCCGTTGGTTGCGCGTGATTGCCCGGTTGACATTGCCTTGTCCCCAGTTGTAGGCAGCCAGCGCCAGATGCCAGTCGCCAAACCGGCCATGCAACTGCTCCAGGTAGTCAAGTGCGGCTCGGGTGGATGCCAGCACATCGCGCCGGTCGTCGCGGAAGGCGTTCTGCTTGAGGTCGAATGACTGTCCGGTGGCGGGCATGAACTGCCACATGCCAGCGGCCTTGACGGGAGAAACTGCCTGCGGGTTGAAAGCACTCTCAATGAAAGGGAGCAGCGCCAACTCCATAGGAAGGTCACGCCGTTCCACCTCTTCAACGATGTGGAACAGGTATTTGCGCGAGCGCTCGGTCATGCGGAGAAGGTAGTCAGGGCGGCTGACATACCAGCGCTCCTGGTCGCGAACCAGACCGGAGTCCAGATCGGTCATTCGCAGGCCCCGGCGAATCCGGTCCCACAGGTCGGTGGGCGCTGCCAGTGCAACGACCTTGGGTACCTCTCCCTGGACGCTGACGATCTCGCTCAGCGGGCCCTGGTAGATGTGGGGTTCACGCGCGGTGGGTGGTCGAGCGGCTTCACCAGGGGAGGGCGCGGTGACCACTGGCGCCTGGCCCGGCGTTGGCGAGGTGCCATCGATTGAGGTGGTGGCACATCCGGAAACAAATAGGGTCAGCAAGAGAAGGCCGACACCGCGCCAGAAGGATGCTTGAGCTGCTTGGACCGGCGGGAGGAGCACAGGATTCATCGGTACACGTTCTTCCATTCGCGCAGGACAGCAAAGACCGAGATCGGGTCGTTCTGAGGTTCGCCAGCCCGCACGGAGGCAGCCTGCATCAGAGCGGCTTGATGGGTGCGCAGAAATGGGTTGATGCGCTTTTCCAGCCCGATGGAGCTGGGCAGTGTCGGAAAGTTCTGGCTTCGCAGCTGTTGGCAATGGGATGCGTAGTCGGAGAGCTCGCCATTTCCAGGGTCCACGGTCCGCGCAAACGCCAGATTGGACAGGGTGTATTCGTGAGTGCAGCAGACCCTGGTGTCTTCAGGGAGCGACGCCAGGCGGGTGAGGGAGGCGTGCATCTGGGCGGGTGTACCTTCAAAAAGTCGGCCGCACCCACCCGAAAAGAGGGTATCGCCGCAGAACAGCAAAGGAGCGCCATCGACCTGCGGCGCAAAGTACGCGATGTGGCCGGACGTATGCCCTGGCACATCGATCACCTCGAAGTTCAGGCCCAGCGCTTCTATGTGTTCGCCTCCGCCGACCCGGCGCACTGGCTCGGGAAGGCGCTCCCGCATGGGGCCAATGATCTCGGCGCCTGTGGCCGCTCGCAAGGCATCGACACCCCCGGTGTGGTCAGGGTGGTGGTGGGTGATGAGCACGGTGCGCAGCTGCAGCTTCTGTTCATGCAGCCAGCCGAGCACGCCATCGGCTTCACCTGGGTCAACGACCAATGCATTCCTGCCGTCGTGCAGACACCAGATGTAGTTGTCGGAAAAGGCAGGCAGGGGGTGAAGGACCATGAGTGAAGTCAGCTGTTCAAATCCCCGTTCCATGGCTGGCCAAGCTGTACAGGGGAACGGAGTTCGTGGTGTTGCCCGGCGAACAACAGGTGAGGGCGTGTAGAGTTCAGCGGATGACACGGAACACGACACGCACGACAGGTCGGACAATCCGCCCTGTCCTGACGGTGCAGGACGGACCATGCCTCAACAAATTATAGGTCTGGGTGAGTGGTTTGCCACCCCGCCAGGACAGTACCTGCTCGCCTGGGAGCAGGCGCAGTTTGATCTTTCGGTGGTGGACCTGTTCGGTTTCAACGCCTTGCAGCTGGGCCTTCCGGAACTGGTGACGCTGCAATCCAACCGGATGCCGCATCGCTGGCTCTCGCTGCCCGAGGAGTTCGGTGCCGATACGCCGCCAGCCAGTGTGCCCGTGCCTGGCTCGGGCTATCAGAACCGGGTGCACCTGGTGACTGATGCGGCGTCCTTGCCGTTTCCGGCCGCCAGCCTTGACCTGGTGGTGCTGCCGCACACCCTTGAACTCAGTGCCGATCCCCATCAGGTGCTTCGTGAAGTTGAGCGGGTGCTTGTGCCCGATGGTCGTGTGGTGATTGCCGCGCTCAATCCGGTCAGCCTGTGGGGTTGGCGACAGGGGCGATCAAGAATGGCTCAACGTGTGGGTCTGCACGCCCTTGGTGCTTCGCAACCCTTTCTGCCCGAGGTGGGCCAGTTCATCGGACCCTGGAGGCTTCGGGACTGGCTTCGTCTGTTGAGTTTTGAAGTAGAGTCCGACCGCTACGGTGTTTACCGTCCTGCCGTCAGGACCGATCAGTGGCTGCAGCGCCTGGCCTGGATGGACCGTTTTGGGGCGCGGTGGTGGCCAGTTCTGGGCGCCGTCTACTTTGTGGTCGCGGTCAAGCGGGTGAGGGGCATGCGCCTGCTTGGGCCGGCGTGGCGACCGCGCAAGGCGGCTAGAGGGGCATCGGTGCCGGTGGCACAGCGTCACTGAAGATCAGATGCCCGTATTTCAATGACTACGGTCGACCCGGGGTGGGTTGACCCAGGCGGAGCGAACCTTTGGACCAAGTGGTGATCTACACCGACGGCGCCTGCAAGGGCAATCCTGGCCCTGGCGGCTGGGGTGTCTACCTGCGAAGTGGCGCGCACGAGAAAGAGCTGTGGGGCGGCGAGAGGGAAACCACCAACAACAGGATGGAACTGACGGCGGTGATCGAAGCACTCAAAGCCCTCAAGCGACCTTGCCGTGTCCAGCTTTACCTGGACAGCGAATATGTCCGAAAGGGAATCACCGAGTGGATACGTGGCTGGAAAGCCAAAGGCTGGAAGACCGCTGCCCGTCAGCCCGTCAAGAACGTGGATCTGTGGCAAGCATTGGACGCGCTGGTGAACGACGGCGCGCACCACATCGAATGGCACTGGGTCAAGGGCCATGCTGGTGATCCGGGCAATGAACGTGCCGATGCGCTGGCCAATCGGGGAGTTCCGGGCTGACCGGGTCGGCTTGGTGACTGCCAGCACTCTGATCGGACTTGCGGTTTGCACAGCGCGCAATTCGTGGAGCGCTGTTAGAGTGTTTCGATGCCCGCAGAGATGGGTGTCACCTGTTCCAGCCTGAGGCCAACGCCAAGGGCTGGTTTGACGAAAGAGCTTCGATGGCAGGACGATCGGTTTATTTGGCGGTTGCTGTGCTGGGCATCGCATTGGCGTCAGGCGGTGCCTGGTGGTGGCAGCAAGGTCGCAAGCCGGCTGCGGCTGGTGAATCTGCTGCGCCTGCGGCTGGAAGCCCCGCAGGGCGCGCTGGCGCCGCCGGCAGCGCCATGCCTTCGGTTGAGGTGGCTCAGGTGCGGCGTGTCTCGCTTCAGGACGATGCCCAGGCCGTGGGCACATTGCGCTCGCGGCAAAGCGTTACATTGCGTCCCGAAGTCAGCGGGCGGGTGGCGAAGATCGCCTTTGAAGACGGAGCCAGGGTGCGGCGAGGCCAGCTGCTGGTGCAGCTGGACGACGTGTTGCAGCAAGCGGAATTGAGCCAGGCGCAGGCTCAGCTCTCGATAGCGCGCGCCAACCTGCGACGAAATGAGGAGCTGGTGGCCGCCAATTTTCTCGCCCAGCGTGTGCTGGACGAGAGCCGGGCCAGCCTGCAGGTGGCCGAGGCGCAGGTGGCTCTGGCTCAGGCGCGACTGCAGCGCATGCGTGTTGAGGCCCCGTTTGACGGAACAGTGGGGCTGAGCAACGTCAACCTGGGTGAGTTCGTCAAGGACGGTGCCGATCTGGTGAACCTGGAGGATACGTCCTCGCTGACGGTGGATTTTCGCCTGCCCGAGCGCTACCAGGACCGTGTGGCAGTGGGGCAGCTGGTGCAGGTGCGGCTTGATGCCCTGCCCGGACGTGATTTCGAGGCCCGGGTATTGGCTGTTGACCCTCTGCTGGACACCGATGGACGGTCGCTGTCCGTCAGGGCTGTGTTGCCCGGCGGCCATGGGCAGGGATTGCGGCCCGGCATGTTTGCGCGAGTCCTGGCCATCTTCTCGACCGACGACAACGCCCTGATGATCCCAGAGGAGGCCATACTCCCGCAGGGTGGGCGCCAGTATGTGGTGAAGCTGGCTGCCGGTGAGGGTGGAGAGGCTGCACCTCCGGTGTCGCGCCGGGTCGAGGTGACACTGGGCGTGCGGCGGGATGGGCAGGTGCAGGTGACGACCGGCCTGTCCGAAGGCGAGCGGGTGGTGGTCGCGGGCCAGCAGCGTCTGCAGCGTGACGGCACACCTGTGCGGGTGGTCGATATGTCGCGCGCCCCGGCTGCGTCGCCCGTTGCTGCAGGGGCGGGACGCGCGCCGGCGCCCTGACCGGACTCACCTCAGGAAAGGGTCACCATGCAACTGCCTGAAATCTCGATTCGACGGCCGGTGTTTGCCACCGTGTTGTCGGTGCTCATCCTCCTGGTGGGGCTGGTTGCCTTCAACGGCCTGCAGGTGCGGGAGTACCCAAAGATCGACGAACCACGGGTCACGGTCACCACCCGCTTTGCGGGGGCGTCCAGTGAGGTGATCGAGTCCCAGGTGACAAAACCGCTGGAGGAATCGCTTGCTGGCATTGAAGGTGTTGACATCATCACCTCCATCAGCCGCCAGGAGCAGAGCCAGATCTCGATCAGATTCCGGCTGGAGCGTGATCCCGACTCGGCTGCCGCCGATGTGCGCGACAAAGTCAGCCGGGTTCGCCAGCGCCTGCCACAGGGCATAGACGAGCCAGTAATCGCCAAGGTGGAGGCGGACGCATTCCCGGTGGTCTGGATCGTGCTGCATTCGGAGGTCCACAACCGGCTGCAACTCAGCGACTTTGCCAACCGCCTGGCCAAGCCGGTACTGCAGACCGCGCCAGGTGCGGCCGAGGTCAGGGTGTATGGGGAACGAAAGTACGCCATGCGGGTGTGGATCGATCCTGATCGCCTTGCGGCCTATCGCCTGACGGTACAGGATGTGGAGGATGCGCTCAGGCGCTCCAACCTCGAGGTTCCCGCCGGGCGTATCGAGAGTCTGCAGCGCGAGTTCAACGTCACTGCAGCCACCGATTTGCAGACTGCCCAGCAGTTTCGTGATGTGGCAGTCCGCAACGTGGGCGGCCAGGTGATCCGGCTTGGCGACGTGGCTGATGTGTTGGAGGGGCCGCAGGACGAGCGTTCCTCGGTCCGGTTCAATGGCATTGATTCGATCTCGCTCGGGGTGATCCGGCAGGCCACGGCCAACCCCCTGGAGTTGTCGGCCGGGGTGCGTCAACTGCTCGACCGAGTGCGTCAGGACTTGCCTGCCGGCGTCAATGTCGACATTGCCAACGACAACTCGGTGTTCATCGACCGCTCGATCAAGGCCGTCTACACCACCATCGCGGAAGCCGTGGTGCTGGTCGCATTGGTGATTTTCGTTTTCCTGCGCACGCTCAGGGCCTCGGTGATTCCGCTGGTGACCATTCCGGTGAGCCTGATCGGCGCGTTCGCTCTGATGGCCCTGTTCGGTTTCTCCATCAACACGCTGACCCTGCTGGCGCTTGTGCTGGCCATTGGGCTGGTGGTGGACGATGCGATCGTCATGCTGGAGAACATCTACCGGCACATCGAGGAAGGCATGAAGCCCTTCGAAGCGGCCATCAAGGGCGCACGGGAGATCGGGTTTGCCATTGTGGCCATGACGCTCACGCTGGCGGCTGTCTATGCCCCGCTCGCTTTCACCCCCGGTCGAACCGGCCGCCTGTTTGCCGAGTTTGCCCTGGCACTGGCCGGTGCCGTCCTGGTGTCAGGCTTTGTGGCGCTCACGCTGTCACCCATGATGTGCTCCAAGTTGTTGCGCCACCAGGACAAGCGCGGCCGCTTCGATCTGGCGATGGAGCGGCTGCTGGACCGTCTGACCCGAAGCTACGAACGGGTCCTTGCCTGGACGTTGAATGTCCGGTGGCTGATGGTCGGCATCATGGTCGCCAGCGCTGCAGGCAGTTGGTGGCTCTTGCAAAACACCCGACAGGAGCTGGCACCGCTGGAAGACCGGGGCGTCATCCTGGCCAACATCAACGGACCGGATGGTGCCACGCTGGCCTACACGCAGCGCTATGCAGAGGCGATCGAACGTATCGGCCAGGACTACCCTGAATTCGATCGGATTTTCAGCAACATCGGCAATCCGACCGTTGCCCAGGGGTCGGTGTTCCTGCGTGCCACGCCCTGGGAGGAACGTACCCGCACCACGCAGGAGATAGCCCGGGAGATTGCACCACGCATGGCTGCACTGCCGGGCGTCAGTGCCTTTCCCATCACCCCGCCGTCGCTCGGGCAAGGCTTCCGGGAGCGTCCGGTTAACTACGTCATCGCCACGTCCGACAGCTACGAAAACCTGTCCGAGGTGGTGCGCAAGTTCCAGGAGGCCATGGCCCGCCAGCCGGGATTCCTGCAGGTCGATACCGACCTGCGACTGAACAAGCCCGAGATCCGCATGGATGTCGACCGGGAGCGGGCTGCCGACATGGGCGTGAGTGTGGACGCCATTGCCCGTACCGTCGAAACCCTGCTGGGAGGGCGCATCGTCACCCGCTACAAGCGGGGAGGTGAACAGTACGACGTGGTGGTGCAGACCCAGACGACGCAGCGCAGCACGCCAGAAGACATCGACCGATTGTTCGTGCGGGGAAGGGGAGACCAGATGATTCCGCTGGCTTCCCTGGTGACGGTGCGGGAGGTGGTGGTGCCCCGTGAACTCAACCATTTCGGCCAGCGCCGCAGTGCATCCATCACTGCCAACCTGTCGCCTGAGCTGGCCCTGGGAGACGCACTGGCCTTCCTGGATGCCACGGCGCGCGAGATCCTTCCACCGGGATACACCACCGACCTCAACGGTCAGAGCCGCGAGTTCCGCGATGCATCGGGCTCGCTGGCGCTGGTGTTCGTGCTGGCCCTGCTGTTCATCTATCTGGTGCTGGCGGCCCAGTTCGAGAGCTTTGTCGATCCGTTCATCATCATGCTGAGTGTGCCTCTGTCGATGCTTGGCGCGCTACTGGCACTCAAGCTCACTGGCGGAACCCTGAACGTGTTCAGCCAGATTGGACTGATCACGCTGGTGGGGCTGATCACCAAACACGGCATCCTGATCGTCGAGTTTGCCAATCAGCTTCGTGAACAGGGGGTGGCCAAGCTCGAAGCAACCCGCCGGGCGGCCGCGCTTCGTCTGCGCCCCATCTTGATGACCACGGGCGCCATGGTGCTGGGCGCCATACCGCTGGCACTGGCCTCGGGTGCCGGAGCCGAGAGCCGGCAGCAGATCGGGTGGGTGATCGTGGGGGGCATGAGCCTGGGTTCGCTGCTGACCATTTTCGTGGTGCCGACCATGTACACCTTGCTGGCACGGGAGCGCAACACCGCGACGCGGGCCCAGCACGGCAGCGGGGTCGCATCAGCGGGACAGTAGACAAATCGACCTGAACCGGTTTGTGCGGGCACCGGCACACGGGCCGCCTTGGCGGATACGCGTTGCCGTTCGGGTTTGCCGCCCCTGTACAGGCGCGGCAGGCGCGATAGCATGGGCACATGTCCACCGTCTTCGATGCTTGGCAGTACGGTCAGATCTCGGCAGAAGTCTCGCTGGCAGGGCACGGCCGCCGCACGGAGATCAGGCGACTCCAACAGCTGCGGCTGGCCCAGGTCCTGCTGGCGGCCGTACGTGGATCGTCCGTGTATCGGCAAAGGCTGCACCGGTTGCCCGATGGCCTGGATCCGCTGAAGATCCTCGCACGGATACCGCCCGTGACCCGACATGAGCTCATGGATCGCTTTGCCGAATGGGTCACGGACCCGGAGCTGGAGCTGTCCGCCTTGCGCGCCCACACCGCTGACCCGGGAAGAATCGGCGAGCCCTTTCTGGGGCGCTACCTCGTCTGGGAGAGTTCAGGCACCAGCGGTATGCCTGGCATCTTCGTGCAGGATGCCCGCTGCATGGCGGTCTACGACGCCCTGGAATCGCAGCGTCGCAGCCGGGTGCAGGCGCTGCGCCGCTGGTTCGATCCGCTCTGTCTTAGCGAACGCATCGCCTTTGTAGGTGCTACAGGTGGCCATTTCGCCAGCTATGTGAGCGTGGAACGCCTGCGACGTCTCCAGCCGTGGCTTGCGCAATCCGTGCGCAGCTTCTCCATCCTGCAGCCACTGGACGCGCTGGTTGCCGAGCTCAACGACTTTGCGCCCACCGTTCTGGCCTCCTATCCCACCGCTGCGGCTGTGCTCGGACAGGAGGCACGGGAAGGTCGGTTGCACCTTAAGCTTCGCGAAATCTGGACGGGAGGTGAAACCCTGACCGAGGCTGTACGTCGACGCCTGGAGACAGCGTTTTCCGGGGTCAGCGTCCGCAACAGCTATGGAGCCTCCGAGTTCCTCGCCATGGCATGGGAATGTGACCATGGCCATCTGCATCTCAACAGCGATTGGGTCATTCTCGAGCCCGTGGACGAACACCACCGTCCTGTGCCTGAAGGACACGCGTCTGCCGCTGTTTTGCTGACCCACCTGGCGAACACGGTGCAGCCACTCATACGCTATGACCTGGGGGATCATCTTCGATTTCTACCCGAGCCCTGCAGCTGCGGCTCACCCTTGCCCGTCATCGAGGTACAGGGTCGCCGCGACGATACCCTGCATGTCGAAGGCAGACACGGTCATGCGGTCGCCCTGTTGCCGCTGGCTGTGTCCACCGTGCTTGAAGAGCAGGCCGGGCTGTTCGACTTCCAGGTCTGCCAGGAAGACGCCCGAACCCTTCAGTTGAGGTTGCCGCAGTCCGGGCAAGAGGGGCGCGCCGCTCTGGCCCTGGGTCGCAAGGCCTTGCAAGCCTATGCACGGACTCAGGGTAGCGTGCCCCTCAGAGTGCAGGGGGTGCTGGGTTGCCAGGTGCCCAGGGGTCGAAGCGGCAAGTCGTGCCGTATCCTGCCGCAGGAGTCAGGTTAGCCAGGCACATGACGGCGCCTTCAGATGACCCCGTCGAACATCATCACGTCGACTTCATCGCCCTCGGCCACATTGCCTTGTCCGTGATGCAACACGATCAGGCCGTTTGCTTCGACCATGGACCGCAGCACGCCAGAGCCCTGATTGCCTGTGGTTCGTACCCTCAGCGATCCGTCGGTCTCGGTCGTGACGATGCCGCGCTGGTATTCCGTACGACCAGGTTTCTTGCGCAAGGCCTCGGCGCTGCGCGCCTTGAGCAGGGCCGGCTGTGTCGCTCGGCCACCCATCATGCGTTGCAAAGCCGGGCGCACGAAGGCCAGGAAGGTGACCATCACGGCGACCGGATTGCCCGGCAATCCGAACAGGACAGAGGAACCCTCTTTCGTCTGGATGCGGCCCACCGCCATGGGTCGCCCAGGACGCATGGCGATACGCCAGAAGGCCACGTCGCCCAGCTGCTTCATCATGGCTTTGGTGTGATCAGCCTCTCCCATGCTGACACCACCGCTGGTGATGATGGCGTCGGCCTGTTCGGCAGCCTGGCGAAAGGCCGCCTCAAGCGCAACTGGTTCGTCACGGACCACACCCATGTCCAGCACCTCGATGCCCATTCGGGACAGCAAGCCGAACACGGTGTAGCGGTTGCTGTCGTAGACCGCACCTTCTCGCTGTGCCTCACCCAGGCTGAGGATTTCGTCACCGGTCGAGAAGTAGGCCACCTTCAGGCGGCGGAACACCCGCAGTTCGGGTAGTCCCAGGCTGGCCACCAGACCAAGTGCAGCGGGCCCCAGTGTTTCCCCGCGCGTGAGGGCGGGTTGTCCGGCCATGAGATCCTCGCCAAGCAGGCGCCGGTTGTCGCCTCGCCGCAGCACATCGGGCGGAATGACGATGGTGTTGCCATCGGTGGTGACGAATTCCAGGGGCACCACGGTGTCTACGCCGCTGGGCATGATGGCGCCGGTCATGATCTTGAGGCATTCGCCCTGGCCAATGGTTCCGTTCCAGGCCTTGCCGGCAAAAGCGGTCCCCTTGACCTTCAGCTGCAAAGGCTCGCCCCGGACGAGCTGGCACCCGTCAAAGGCAAAACCGTCCATGGCCGAATTGTCGTGCGGTGGCACGCTGATGGGCGAAATGACATCTGCGGCCAGAATCCTCCCGAGAGCACCGAACACGGATACAGTGTCCTCATCGGCAACGGGTTCCACCAGCCGGGCCAGAAATTCGTTGACCTGTCCCGCAGTCAGGGCCTGCGGGTCGTACCCCTGCAGCTCGGCTGCGATCTGCTCGATGGTCTTCATGGGATCTGTGCGGAATCAGCGATCTTCGAGCGCGTGCAGTTCGGCCAGGGTATTGGCGTTGCAGAAGGCTTGCGGATGGTCGCCCGGCTGGTCGAAGGGTACGGAGACGGTTCGATGCTGTGCGGTCCAGCGGTCGATTTTTCGACCACCGCCCTGGGTGAACGCCACCAGGCTTTCCAGCAACTGAACCCCCATCAGGCAGAACACAGGCTGCGGTCGAAGCTGACCATCCTCTTCCCGGGCTGCGGCCATGGCAATCTCGGTGGTCGGATCGTCGAAGGCAGCCGCCATGCGCCGGACCAGATCCAGGGGAAACAGGGGGGTGTCACAGGGTACCGTCAGCAGGTAGGGTGTCTCGCAACGTTCCAGACCGGTCAAAAAGCCTGCCAGGGGGCCAGCGTAGTCGTCCAGCGTGTCAGGCCACACGGGCACGCCAAATGCCTCGTAGGCCGCCAGGTTGCGGTTGGCATTGACCATCAGATCGCCAATGAAGCCGCCTTCCTGCATCTGCAGCCGCAGTACGGTGTGCAGGGCCAGTGGCGTGCCATTGAACTTCTGCAGGCCCTTGTCCACACCGCCCATGCGGGAGCCACGGCCTCCGGCGAGCACCATGGCGGTGACCTCGTTCACTTGAATTGCCAAGGGTTCACCCTCCGATGTAGCTCATTTCCACCCGACGTAGGCCTTGGGTGGAGTCAGGCGGCAGACTGGCCCTGAGTTCCGAGTAACGGTCGTCGCGTCCTTGCCAGATGGCACCGATGGCGCTGGTGATCTCTTCATCCGTTGCGCCTGCGCGCACCAGAGTGCGCAAGTCGTGGCCCTGGCTGGCGAACAGGCACAGGTAGAGCTTCCCCTCGGTAGACAGCCTGGCACGGTTGCAGTCGCGGCAGAAAGCCTGGGTCACACTGCTGATGACGCCGATCTCTCCTGTACCGTCGGCATAAGCCCAGCGTTCGGCGGTTTCTCCAGGGGCGGACGGGTCCAACTGCACCAGCGGCAGCTCGCGATGAATCAGATTCACGACGTCGGCGCTGGGCATCACCTCGTCCATGCGCCAGCCGTTGGTGGCACCGACATCCATGTACTCGATGAACCGCAGGACGATACCGCTGCCCTTGAAGTGGCGCGCCATAGGAATGATCTCGTGATCGTTGGTGCCACGTTTGACGACCATGTTCACCTTGATCGGGCCCAGGCCCGCATCGCGTGCCGCCTCGATGCCCTCCAGTACATCGGCCACGGGAAAGTCTACGTCGTTCATGCGCCGGAAAACCGCATCATCGAGCCCATCGAGGCTGACTGTCACGCGGTCGAGACCAGCGGCCTTGAGTGACCTGGCCTTGCGGGCCAGCAAGGAACCGTTGGTGGTCAGCGTCAGGTCCAGAGGTTTGCCGTCGACCGTTCGCAGGCCGGACAACTGCTCGATGAGGATCTCGATGTTCTTGCGCAGCAGAGGTTCACCACCGGTCAGGCGGATCTTGCGCACACCATGGGCTGCAAACAGACGGGCCACCCGGGTGATTTCCTCGAAGGTCAGCAGAGCGCTGTGCGGCAGATAAGGATAGTCCTTGTCGAAGACGTCCTTGGGCATGCAGTAGCTGCAGCGGAAATTGCACCGGTCCGTGACACTGATGCGCAGATCGCGCAACGGTCGGCCCAGGGCATCGCCCAGCAGGCCGGTCGCCGGGATAGGTCGGGCCGGCACACGTGCAGGCATCGATGCGATGCGCTGGTCGACCAGGGGAATCACTCGTTCGGACATCCCGGCATTATGGTCGAGAGCATGTGCCCTGATGCCGATCAGGCCCACTGGAGTCGCGGATACCCTCCCGAAGTGCCCGTGCCTACTCAGGCCGATCCGACCCGTGTGTAAAGGCCTGTGTTTTCCTGCAGCCAGTTGGCTGAGAGCGGGCTTTCCTGCTGCGACGGGTGGAAGTCCTTCCGGAAGTAGGCCTTCCATGGTTTCCAGCTGCAGCGAAGAAGCCCGTTGCGTCCCAGCAAATGATGCCAGGCGCTACGCCAGGTCGACCAGCGCCACAAGGTGCCATCGCGGCTGAGGTTGTTGGCGGTCTGACGCAAGGTATCGGTGAGGAATATCAGGGTGACGCGTCGCATCCACTTGACTCGCCAGGTGTGGCTTCCTCCCAGGGCCATGTACAGGTCGTAGGCGGTGCACTTGTGTTCAGCTTCTTCTGCGCTGTGCCACAGCCACAGCGAGCGCAGGCGCGGCTCCACGCCTTCGAGTACCTGGGGATGGGCCAGCAGCCATTCGGCGAACAGTGCCGTGAAGTGCTCATTTGCAGCAGTTACGCCCAGTCCATGACGGGGATCGGCTCCCTCCAGCAGCTGGAGGCGAGCCTTCGCGCGAGGCTCCCATTCATTGACAAGACCGTGCTTTTCAATCTGTGCATTGAACAGGGAATGGATGCGGCGATGCGTCGCTTCCTGTCCGATGAAGCCTTGTACCTCGGTGCTGTATTTTTCCTGTTGTTCGGCGGGAAGGGATTTGAGGCCGTTTCGCACCGAATCGATGAAAAACTGTTCACCCAGTGGGAAGCTCATGGACAGGGCATTGAACCAGGCGGTCAGAAAGGGATCACCTCCACACCAGTGTCTTTGCACGGGGAGGTCAAGGTCGATGAGGAGGCGGCGGACAACCAAGTCTGTCATGCGATGAGCACCCACTGTTGAGAAATGGTACTTGAGCGTACCAAGTCGCATGATGATGCGTCCTTGGCAACGCGGTGTCAAGCCACACCGGATCAGGGCCTAAGATCGGGTCATGGAATTTGCGGCGCACGCTTCATCGACCACTGGCCACACGCCAACCCATCGGAGTCGGCTTCTGGCTGCCATGGCACAGGCGCTGGCTGAACAAGGTTACGCCACCGTCACCATTGCGGACGTCGTCCGACTGGCTGGCGTATCGCGACGCACCTTCTATGAACACTTCGAGGGCAAGCAGGCTTGCTTTGAAGCGCTCTATCGGGCCGCCAGTGCCTCAGCCCTGAGAACTCTACAGGAAGCCATTGACCCGGCACAGCCTTGGCACACACAACTGAAACGGGCCCTGGGCAGCTACCTGGGTCATCTGGCCGCGGGTCCGGACCTGCTTCGAAGCCTGTTCGTGGAAATTCATCACCTGGGTGACGATGGAGCGGTCCTTCGACGCGAGACCATGACGCACCTGGCCGATTTCATGTGCGAAACCATCAACCGCTCATGCACTGCATCGGGACCTGATCTGAAGCCGCTGACCCCCGAGTTGTCCATGGCCGCTGTCGGCGCCATCAATGAACTGGTGCTGATGGCGATCGAGCGCAATGAGGCGGATCAGCTGGCCTCCCTGACACCGGTGGCTGTCAATATCGTGCGCGCGCTGGCTGAAAGTCCTGGCGGCCCTCCCGCTGGCTGAAAGAAGAAAGGGCTCGCATGAGCGGACACTGGGGCGAACCTTCTGTCGGCCAGCCATGAGGTGGTGCACATCGATTGATGGTCTGGCGTCTGGCTGAAGGAGACCACGCCCGATGCTCCGAGCCCCAGGGGAGAGGCACGCTTCTAAAATAGCCCCTTCTGCTACTGTCACACAAAACCATTACACATGACCCGCCAATACTTCGGCACCGACGGCATCCGTGGCACGGTTGGCCAGCCGCCCATCACCCCTGACTTTGTGCTTCGCCTGGCCCACGCTGTGGGGAGGGTGCTGCGGCGCACCGAAGCACACCCGACGGTGCTGATTGGCAAGGACACACGCATTTCGGGCTACATGCTGGAAAGTGCGCTGGAAAGCGGCTTCGCCTCGGCCGGGGTCGATGTGGTGCTGCTGGGGCCGGTGCCCACGCCGGCGGTGGCCTACCTGACGCGGGCCCAGCGCGCCAGCCTGGGGGTGGTCATTTCGGCCAGCCACAACCCGTTTGCCGACAACGGCATCAAGTTCTTCAGTGCCTTGGGCACCAAGTTGCCCGACGAGTGGGAGCTGGCAGTAGAGGCGGCGCTGGCTGAAGACCCGGTATGGGTGGACGCGGCCAACCTGGGCAAGGCGCGCCGGCTGGACGACGCGGCCGGGCGCTACATCGAGTTCTGCAAGAGCACCTGTTCGCACAACCTGTCACTCAAGGGCCTGAAGATCGTGGTGGATGGGGCCCACGGCGCGGCTTATCACATTGCGCCCGACGTGTTCCATGAGCTGGGGGCCGAGGTGGTGCGTGTGGGCTGCGCGCCCGATGGCTTGAACATCAACCAGGGCGTGGGGGCAACACATCCGCAGGCCATGGTGGATGCGGTCAAGGCGCACAAGGCCGATTACGGTGTGGCGCTGGACGGCGACGCCGACCGCCTGCAGATGGTGGATTCGACCGGGCGCCTGTTCAACGGCGACGAGCTGCTGTACCTGATTGCGTCGGATCGCATTGCGCGCGACATTGACGTGCCGGGCGTGGTGGGCACGCTCATGACCAATAAGGCGGTGGAACTGGCCCTGCAACGCAAGGGCGTGGAGTTTGTGCGGGCCAGGGTGGGAGACCGCTATGTGCTGGAAGAGCTGGAGCGCCGCGGCTGGGTGCTGGGTGGCGAGGGTTCCGGGCACATACTGGTGCTGGACCGCCACACCACGGGCGACGGGCTGGTGTCGGCGTTGCAGGTGCTGCACGCGTGTGTGGACAGTGGCAAGTCGATGGCATCTTTGCTGGAAGGGGTGACGCTGTTCCCTCAGGTGCTGATCAATGTGCGGCTGCGTCCGGACCAGGACTGGAAGACCAACCAGCGCCTGGCCAGGGAAACGCAGGCGGTGGAAACCGAGCTGGGTGAGGCTGGCAGGGTGCTGATCCGCGCCAGCGGCACCGAGCCGCTCCTACGGGTGATGGTGGAGGCGCGTGACGCGGCCCAGGCCCGGTCCTGTGCCGAGCGCCTGGTTGAAGCGGCGAAGGCGCCATGATGGCGGCCGCTCTGTCTGTGCGCCTGGCCGATTACGCCGATGCGGCTGACGCCGCGGCCATTGTCATGTTGCTGGATGCGTATGCGCGCGACCCGGCCGGTGGCGGCGAGGCCCTCTCGGTGTATGCCCGCGAAAACCTGGTGCGCGAACTGTCCGCCCGTCCCCACGCCTTCAGTGTGCTGGCCTTCGACGGCGATGAGCCGGTGGGACTGGTGAACTGCATCGAGGGGTTTTCCACCTTCAAGTGCAGGCCGCTGGTCAACGTGCACGATGTGGCGGTGCTGGGCAGCCACCGCGGGCGCGGCGTTGCAGAGCAGATGCTGCGCGTGGCCGAACAGGAGGCGGTCCGGCGTGGCGCGGTGAAGATGACGCTGGAGGTGCTCTCAGGCAACCGCCCGGCGCTGCGGCTGTATGAACGTATCGGCTACGCCGGCTACCAGCTGGACCCGGCCATGGGCACGGCGCAGTTCATGCAGAAGTGGCTTTGAGTCCTCAGTAGAGCAGGAACGGACGCCGGAACTCCAGCCAGTTGGCTTCGTCCGGCAGAGCGATGCCGTCCAGGTCGTCCGCCGCAGCACCTGCCGTGTCTACCCATTCTCGCAGCGCTGGTCCACCATTGATGAGGTCAATGGCCAGGCGGTCGTGTTCGTACTCGTAGGGAAAATCGCGCCAGAGCGGGTAGTCCGGCCTTTGCAGACGCAAGGCCTTGAAGGCCAGGGCCTGCAGGCGCCAGGGGCGGAACGCCCCGTGATCGTAGTGCGTCGGGTCCTCTATGTGGATCTGCACGCCAGCACAGAGCTGCCCGGCATGCTTGTGAAAGGTGGGCTCGAACCAGCAGGCGCGCAGGCGGCAGCCGGTCAGCCATTGCGGCGCCATGCGCTGCATGTCGGCCAGCAGGCGGGTGGTGTCGATGTCCGGGGCGCCGAACAGTTCCAGCGGTCGGGTGGTGCCACGGCCCTCGCTGAGCGTGGTGCCTTCAAGCATGACGGTGCCGGCGTAGGCACGCGCCATCCAGAGGTTGGGGGCATTGGGGCTGGGGTTGACCCAGGTGCGTTCGCCCAGAGGCCAGCCAAAGCCGGGGCCGGCATCGGGCCGCCAGCCGTTCATGGTGATGACGTGGTATTCGACCGACAGCCCCAGCTGGGCGATGAACCAGTGACCGAGTTCACCCATGGTCATGCCGTGTCGCATGGGCATGGGCCCGGCGCCCACGAAACTTTCCCAGCCCGTTTGCAGCAGCGTGCCTTCAACCGGGCGCCCGGCCGGGTTCGGCCGGTCCAGCACCCAGACGGCCTTGCCGTGCCGTGCGGCGGCTTCCAGCACATAGCGCAGTGTGGTGATGAAGGTGTAGATGCGGCAGCCCAGGTCCTGCAGGTCGACCAGCAGCACGTCGAACGTGTCCATCATGGCGTCGGTGGGGCGGCGGACCTCGCCATACAGGCTGAACACCGGGATGCCCAATTGCGGATCGACGAAATCGGACGATTCGACCATGTTGTCCTGCTTGTCGCCGCGCAGGCCGTGCTGTGGTCCGAATGCGGCTGTCAGCCGCAGGTCCGGCAGGGCCGCCAGGGCATCGAGTGAATGGGTCAGTTCGCGGGTGACCGAGGCCGGGTGGGCCAGAAGGGCGACGCGACGACCGGCCAGGGGTGCGCGCAGGGCCGGGTCGGACAGAAGGCGTTCGATGCCGAATTGCATGGGGATGGTCAATGTAAGGGTTGACGTACTTGGGCCGTCAGCGGTGCGCGGGAAACGGCGGCAGCTCCGGGTGCAGGGTCCAGCCACGGCGGTCGTGAAAATCGGGCCGCTCTTTCGGGTGGCGAAGCGCAAGGTAGGCCAGACGTCCGTCCAGGTGGGCGAGCACGGCACTCAGGCCCACGCACCAGGGGCGTTCAGGCAATAGGGCCGCAGGCAACCAGACCTGCTGCACGGGCTCCGGGGCGGACAGCCATTCGGATCTGGGAGGGTGTGGCGTCTGGGGTCCACTGTCAGTTGGCGTGCGCTCTCGCTCGCGCAAGAAGGCATAGCTGGCCCAGCGACCCGAGGGTGAAAAGTTGAACTCACGGTAGGCCTCGTGGTCCTGCCGGGCCACGAACAGCTCGAAGCAGGTGCTCTGCCACAAACCATCGGCCGGCCCAGGTGTCTCGGCGGTGGGGATGTGCAGGCAAGCCAGGTCAGACGCCGGCCCCTGAAGCTGGTAGTTCAGGAGCAGGCCGGGGCCTGTCTCAGACCCGGCAACGGCCAATGCCACCCGAACCCTCAAGGCGGTCTGCCAGGCGGATGCCGGGTGAGGTTGCAGCAAGAGGGCTGGAGCGGGCAGGGCGTTCACGCCCGCCATTCTCGCAGCAGCGCAGATGGGTTTTCAGTAGACCTCGGGCACGATCATGCCGGCCGGTACCGGATGGCGGATGTAATCCGGGTTGCGCACCCGCGCCGGCAGCACCACCTCCGGCCGCTCGACTTCGTGGTAGTCGAACTGGCCGAGCAGGTGCTGGATGCAGTTCAGACGCGCCTTCTTCTTGTCCACCGCCTGCACCACCCACCAGGGAGCTTCGGGGATGTGGGTGCGTTCCAGCATGGTTTCCTTGGCGCGGGTGTAGTCTTCCCAGCGGCGGCGGCTCTCCAGGTCCATGGGGCTGAGCTTCCACTGCTTGAGAGGGTCGTGGATGCGACCGAGGAAGCGCAGGTGCTGTTCGTCGTCGGTGATGGAGAACCAATACTTGAGGAGCCGGATGCCGGAGCGCACCAGCATGCGCTCGAATTCGGGCACCGAGCGGAAGAATTCCTCGTATTCGTCATCGCTGCAAAAGCCCATGACCTTCTCGACACCGGCACGGTTGTACCAGCTGCGATCGAACAGCACCATCTCGCCAGCGGCAGGCAGATGGGGCACGTAGCGCTGGAAATACCACTGGGTCCGTTCCCGGTCATTGGGAGCGGGCAGGGCGACCACCCGGCACACGCGCGGATTCAGCCGCTGGGTGATGCGCTTGATGACGCCGCCCTTGCCGGCGGCATCGCGGCCCTCGAACAGGATCACCACCTTCTGCCGGGTGTGGGCCACCCAGTCCTGCAGCTTGACCAGCTCGGCCTGGAGCCTGAACAGCTCCTTGAAGTAGCGCATGCGCTCGGCCTGTTCAGCATCGGTGCGTGCCACCGCATGTCCCGCCTCGTCCAGGTGGCGGTCCTCGATCTCCAGTTCCAGCTCTTCGTCGTAGCTGTCGATCAGGTCGCGTTCGATGCGCTGGACGATGTCCTGATGGAAGTCGGGAAGCATGGGGAGGGCCTTGACTGGACTCGGGATCGGAAAGCCTAGCCACCGCGTATGACAGCACGGTGAAACCTGTCCGCCTGGCGCGCAGCCGCTTGAACAACACGCTCGAGCTTCTTCACTGTGCTGTCATAAAGCCTTCGTCGAGGTGTCACACCCGCTCACCAGAATCTCACGCAAGAGCTGCACGGTGCGGCTGGAGATGCCCGGATGAAAGAACTGCCGACCCCCACCTTCGATCTGTCGCCCCGAGCCCTTCCCAGGGGGTCGCTTCATCCGCAGACCGGCTTTTCGCCTCGCCCGTTGGTGGCCACGGAGCCAACCAAAGGCATCGAGGTGGCCTGGGCGCGTCATCTGGATGAAGTTCGTGAGGCGCAGCGGCTGAGGCACGAAGTTTTCGCTGGCGAGATGGGGGCCATTTTGTCAAACGCCGTACCGGGCCATGACGTGGACCTGTTCGACGACTTCTGCGAGCACCTGCTGGTGCGCGATGCCCAGACACGCCAGGTGATCGGTACCTACCGGGTGCTGACACCGGCGCAGGCGCGGCGCGTGGGCAGCACCTACAGCGACACCGAATTCGACCTGACCCGCCTGCGCACGGTTCGTGAGCGCATGGTGGAGCTGGGTCGCAGCTGTGTGCACCGCGACCATCGGCATGGCGGCGTCATCATGGCCTTGTGGGGCGCGCTGGCCGAATTCATGGTGCGCAACCAGCTGGATGTGATGATCGGGTGCGCCAGCATTCCCATGAACTGGCACGGCCCGCAAGGGCTGGTTGGCGGCGGGCATGCGGCCGCCAGCATATGGCGACAGGTGCGGGAGAAACACCTGGCGTCGATCGAGTTCCATGTTCGCCCCCGCCTGCCGCTGCCCATCGAGCAACTGGACGACACCCTTGATGTGGAACCGCCGGCCCTGATCAAGGGCTATCTGCGCCTGGGCGCCAAGGTGCTGGGCCCACCGGCATGGGACCCGGATTTCAACGCCGCCGACCTGCCCATGATGATGCGGATCGCCGATCTGCCGCCGCGCTACCGCCGCCATTTCCTGGGGGCCTGATGCGGGCGCCATCGCCTGGCTCGGCCATCATGACCGCTCGGGTGGCGGTGGCGGCGGCCTCCGGCGCCTACCGCCTGGACGATACCGGCCATGACGACCCGGGTGACAAACCCGATTCCCCGCGCTACCGAGCCGTGTTCATCTCGGACCTGCACCTGGGCACCCCGGGCTGCCAGGCCAGTGCCTTGCTCGATTTTCTGCGCGTACACCCCAGCGAGTCGTTGTACCTGGTGGGCGACATCATCGATGGCTGGCAGCTGCGGCGACGCTGGTTCTGGCCGCAGGCGCACAACGACGTGGTCCAGAAGGTGCTGCGCCGTGCGCGCAAGGGTTGCCGCGTGGTGTTTGTGCCGGGTAACCACGACGAGTTTGCACGCCAGTTCGATGGCCACCATTTCGGTGGCATCGAAGTCCGCAAGGAAGTGGTGCACACCACGGCCGACGGTCGCCACCTGTGGGTGATCCATGGCGACCATTTCGACGGCGTGATCCAGGGTGCCAAGTGGCTGGCCTACCTGGGTGACAACCTGTACGAGTTCAGTCTCCGGCTGAACCGGCACCTCAACAGCTGGCGGGCACGTCTGGGTCTGCCGTACTGGTCCTTGTCGCAGTACCTCAAGCACCGCGTCAAGAGTGCCCTGAATTACGTGACCGATTTCGAGCGGGCCGTGGCCCATGAGGCAAGGCACCGTGGTTACCAGGGGGTGGTGTGCGGACACATCCACCGGCCTGAAATGAGGACCATTGACGGCACCCTGTACTGCAACGACGGCGACTGGGTCGAGAGCCTCAGCGCGCTGGTGGAGCATGCCGACGGTCGGCTGGAGCTGGTGCACTGGCATGCCCAGGCACATGCCCCGGTGGTTGCTCCATCTGCTGCGGAGCCTGTCACCACGGCATAGGAGGGCGCCGGAATTGATCGCCCATGGCGGGGGTTGCACAGAAGTTGATGACAGTCGCAAAGCTGTCACGAAAATGTCACTGTGAGCGGCACATAATGAAAGTTGGACGGGGCCAGACGGGGAGGGCTCCGTCACCGGGCTTGGCGCGACGGTGCGCCTGCCCGACCGCACCCTGCTGGACATCATGAGCGGCAACCACACACAAAAGATCCCGTTTCTGGACCGGGACCACAGCATTCTGGCGTTCAACGCACGCGTCATGGACTGGGCGCGCCGGGCCGATGTCCCCTTGCTGGAGCGCCTGCGCTACCTGAGCATCGTCTCGAGCAACCTGGACGAGTTCTTCGAAGTCCGTGTGGCGCCCCACCTCACGGCCCACAAGACCAACGAGCAACGCGGGTTGTACACCGCACAGTCCTACGATGACCTGTCGGCCCGGGTGCAGGCTTTGGTGGCCCAGCAGTACGCCATCTACAACGACGAACTGCTGCCCCTGCTGGAAAAGAGGGGCATCAAGGTGGTGCCGCACAGCGAGCGCAACCCGCGCCAGCGCCGCTGGGTCAAGGACTATTTCGTCAAGGAAGTGCAGCCCCTGCTGCTGCCAATCGGGCTGGATCCGGCGCACCCCTTCCCGCAGGTGGCCAACAAGTCGCTGAATTTCATTGTCCGGCTCACCGGCAAGGACGCGTTCGGCCGGGAAAACGAGGTGGCCATTGTCAAGGTTCCCCGCATCCTGCCGCGCTTCTTCCAGATGCCGCCGGTCAAGGGCTCGCGACAACTGCACTTCGTCTCCATCTCCAGCCTGATCCGCTCCCACCTGAGCGATCTGTTTCCGGGTCGGCAGGTCACCGAGTTCTCACAGTTCCGCGTCACCCGGCACTCCGACCTTGCGGTGGACGAGGAGGAGGTGAAGAACCTGCGCACGGCCCTGCGAAAAGGACTGCAGCAAAGGCACTACGGCCAGGCGCTGCGCCTGGAGGTGTCGGCCGGCTGCTCCGAATACCTGTCGCGCTTCCTGCTAGACCAGTTCGGGCTGCCCGATCAGGCGCTCTACCGCGTGCCCGGTCCGGTGAACCTGGTTCGCCTGAACCAGCTGATCGACAAGGTGGATCTGCCGTCCTTGCGTTTTCCGCCCTATCAGGGCGCATGGCCGGTACAGCTCACGCCCGGGCAGTCGTACTTCGACCGGCTCAAGCACGGCGATGTGCTGATTCACCAGCCCTACGAAAGCTTTGATGCCGTGCTGGCCTTTCTGCGCGAAGCCGTGGAAGACCCGAATGTGCTGGCCATCAAACAGACCATCTACCGCACGGGCGCACGCTCGGAGCTGATGGGCCTGCTGCGTGAGGCGGTGCGCCGTGGCAAAGAGGTCACGGCCGTGGTGGAGCTCAAGGCGCGTTTCGACGAAGAGGCCAACATCAGCTATGCCGAGCGTCTGGAATCGGTGGGCGCGCAGGTGGTGTACGGGGTGGTGGGCCTCAAGACACATGCCAAGATGATGCTGATCACCCGGCGCGAGGACGGCCAGCTGCGCCGTTACGCCCACCTGTCCACCGGCAACTACAACCCCAATACAGCACGCCTCTACACCGACCTGAGCTACCTGACCGCCGATGAGGCGCTGACCAGCGACCTCGACCAAATTTTCCTGCACCTGGCCAGCCAGAACCGTCTGCCCAAGCTCAACAAGGTGGTGATGGCGCCTTTTCACCTGCACAAGGTGCTGATCGAAAAGGTCGATGCGGCCGCCGCCGCGGCGCGCGAGGGCAAGGATGCACGCATTGTCCTGAAAATGAATGCGTTGACCGACGAGCCGATGGCCAAGGCACTGGTACAGGCGTCACAGAGCGGCGTGAAGATTGACCTGATCATCCGGGGGGCCTGCATCCTGCCGGCCCAGGTGCCGGGCCTGACCGAGAACATCCGGGTGCGGTCGGTGATCGGGCGCTTGCTGGAGCATTCGCGGGTGTTCCTGTTCCGCGTGGGCAGCGATGAAGAGTTGTGGCTTTCCAGCGCCGACTGGATGAACCGCAACATGCTGCGCCGTGTCGAGCTGGCCTGGCCGGTCACCGATGCCGGGCTGCGGCACCGGGTGGTGGACGAATGCATCACCACCTACCTGCATGACAACCGTGATGCCTGGCTGCTGCAGAGTGACGGTCAGTACCTGCCCGCCACCACAGGCAGCGGCCGACAGAGGGCGGCACCGGTATCGGCCCAGGCCACCCTGATGGCGCGCTACGGCAGCCGTCCGGCCTGAGTGCAAGGAGCGGATGGCGTGGAGGTTGACATGGGCAAGGACAGCGGAAAGGGCATGGACCTGATCCTGTGGCGTCATGCCGAAGCGTATGAACACCCCGACCTTGTCTCGGGTCGGCCGGGCGACGAAGCGGATCTGCGCCGCAAGCTCACGGCCAAGGGCGAGAAGCAGGCGGCCCGCATGGCGGTCTGGCTGGACCGTCAGTTGCCGGAGGGCGCACGCGTGATGTGCAGTCCAGCCTCCCGATGCGAGCAGACGGCGATGGCACTGGGACGCAAGCTGCGCTTTCGGGAAGAGCTGCTGCCGGAGACTGATCCGCAGGGACTGCTGGAGCTCGTCCAGTGGCCGCAGGGTCGCTCGCCTGTGGTGCTGGTGGGGCACCAGCCCACACTCGGTCAGGTGGTTGCCCGATTGCTCGGGCTGGAAGGCGGCCAGTGCGCTATCCGCAAGGGCGCGCTCTGGTGGCTGCGCTACCGCGAACGCGACGGTCGCGGCCAGACGGTGCTGGTCACCGTGCAGTCACCCGACCTGATGTAGCGGTGCGTCAACTGGCCGACTTCGGACGGCGGGGCGCTGCGGGTGCCACGGCGGGCTGCCTGGTGGGCGCAGCAGCGGGCTTGGAGGGCGACGCTGCGGTCTTGGCAGTCGACTTCTTTGCGGGAGCCTTTGCAGCCACCTTGGGCTTGGCGGCAGGTGCCGGTGTCTTGCGTGCCGCCAGGGCCGGTGCCTGAGCTGTCTGGGCAGTTTCAGGAGCAGCCTGCACAGCCGGGCGACCGGTCTTGAGCTGGGGCACTGCGGCGACGGCGAGCTTGAACTGCGCGTCGGTCATGGCCTGCAGTGCCAGCAGCCCGGCACGCAGAAGTTCGCTCTTCTTGACGCTGCTGCCCAGGGCAATTGCGCGTGTTTTCAGGGCGTCGATGGCGCCGTATTCGGTTTTCGGAATGGTGAAGCTGTCGCGAACCAGCTTGGGCTTCTTGCGTTCGCTCTTGATGACGGCGTTGGACATGATGTTGATTCCGTGGTGATGATGACCAGGCAGCATTCTAATCGTATATACGGTTTATACCGTTGAATTTGCCGCCTGCATGTCCTGCAAGGCCTGCGCCGTCTGAGTGGCATCCTGCTCCAGTGCTGCCAGCGACAGGCCTTCCAGCTGGCCACCAGATGACTGACGGTCCATTTGCTCGCATCGCGCTGCCAGGCGGGAGGCGCCCACGTTCGACGCGGCACCCTTGAGGTGGTGAAGCGCCAGATGGAGGCCTTCTCTGTCGCTGGACGCATGGGCCTGGCGTATCCGGTCAAGGCGGGACGGCAGATCATTCAGGAAGTCGCTGACCACCTCGTTGCGCAGGCGTTGGTCGCCATCGTCGAAGGCGGCAAATGATGCCCAGCGTTGCGGGTCGACCCACGGGAGCTCGCCGGACATCTGCTCGCCAGTGTGGACAGGAGCCGGTGGCAGTGTTTCGATGGGCTTGCTGGGCGGCACTGAAGGGCGCCTGGCGGCAACATTCCGGGTCAGTTCTTCCAGGGTACGTGCCAGTTGTTCCATGTCCAGGGGCTTGGTCAGGTAGGCCATCATGCCGGCGTCCAGACAGCGCTGGCGGTCCTCGCCCAGTGACGAGGCCGACAAGCCAACCATCAAGGGTGCCTGTGACTGCAATGCACCAATGATGGCCCGGGCGGTGGCCAGGCCGTCGAGCCCGGGCATGTGCAGATCAAGCAGCACGACCGAATAGGCCTGACCATCCTGGGTGGCCTGCAGCACATTGTCCAGAGCCTGCCTTCCATCCGCGCAGGTATCGTGCCGGTAGCCCAGGCGCTCCAGCATGGCCGAGACCACCTTGAGGTTGCCCGGGTGGTCGTCCACGGCCAGCACGCGGTGGTCACCCTTCGCCCTGGGCAGCACCCTCGATTGCGGACTTTCGACGTCGGCGAGGCTGGCAGCCCGGGCCGGCCATTCAAAACGGAAAGTGGAACCGGCCCCTGGCTCACTGCTGACGCCAATCTGTCCACCCATCAACTCGACCAGGTGCTTGCAGATCATCAGACCCAGACCTGTGCCGCCATAGACCCGCGTGGTCGAGGTATCGCCCTGGGCAAAGGGCTGGAACAGTTCGCCGATGCGCTCGGGGCGTATGCCGACACCGGTGTCGGTGACGCTGAAATGCAGCATCGGCACCTCCCCGGTGGCAGGCGCGTCACACCAGACCCGCAAGGTCACTTCACCCTGGGCGGTGAACTTCACGGCGTTGGCCAGCAGATTCAGGAGCACCTGCCGCAAGCGGGTGACATCGCCCCAGACGGCTTCGGGCACAGTGGGTGCCACGTGAACGCTCAGGTGCAAGCCTTTCTCGCGGGCCTTCAGCCGCACCATGTCGACCGTGTCCCGGATGGCCGCCTTCAAATCGAAGGGCCGGTCCTCCAGGGTCAGCTTGCCAGACTCGATCCGGGAGAAATCCAGGATGTCGTCCACCACCGACAGCAGCTGCTCGCTGGACACCTTGAGCACGTCCATCAGCTCGGACTGGGCAGCACTGAGGTGGGTCTCTCGCAACAGCTCACTCATGCCGACCACTCCGTTCAGCGGTGTCCGGATTTCGTGGCTCATCACCGCCAGAAAGCCCGCCTTGGCCTTGACCGCGGCCAGCGCCTCTTCTCTGGATGCCGCCAGCTCCGACGTGCGCTGCTGCACCCGCTGCTCCAGCAGCTGTGCCGCCTCCTGCAGTTGCTCGTTCTTCTGACGGATCTCCCGGTTGTAGGTCTGGAGCGCCCGTGCGCTGTTGTGCATGACCTGAGACAGGTGGTGTACCTCGGCGAAGCGGGATTCGTGCTGAATGGGCGGCACCGAGCCTGCGCCCACTGCCGTTGCCGACGCATTCAGTTGCTGGAACTGGCGCGACAGACCACGACCCACCACAAAGGCCGCCCAGGCGCACAGGACGGTGAGCAGTGCTGTGCCAGCCAGTGCCCAGCGCCTGGCCAGCATGACAGAGTCGGTGAAGTCCGCCTCGGGCGCCACCACGATCAGTTGCCAGTCCAGGTCGTACTTCCGACCAAACGGGCGCTGCAGCGCAATCAGTCGATTGGAGCGCAGCCCCAGTCGCTCCAGCCAGTGCACCGGCATGTCCAGCCAGACCAGGCCGGTATCCACATTTTTGCCGTGCTGCGCCCGAAGCTGCGTGAACGACTCTCTGACCAGCGGATCGCGGCTTTCCAGAGGGGACAGCAGTTGGTGGCGGTTGTCGACGAGACGGCTCAGAGGCTCATCAACCGAAGAGGCGACCAGCATGCCGCGGCTGTCGACCAGGTAGGTGACGGCGTTCTCACTGATGCGGGTGCTGCGGATGAGTTCTCCCAGCCGCGCCAGGCTCATGTCGACCGCCAGCACACCCAGCAGGGTCTTGCCATCCTCGGCCATGATCGGATGGGCCAGGGTGAGGTCGAACTGGTCCTTGACCGCCGAGCGGTACACATCGGTGAAGATGCGCCTGCCCGTGGACACGGCAAGCTGGTACCAAGGGCGCTTGCGGGGGTCGTAGATCGTCTGTTCCGTGCGAACCAGGTTGGACCGGTCGCCAGGCTGTTCGATCTGGTAGTGTCTGCGGCCACTCTCGCCCGGGCCGATGGTCCGGACCACAAAACCATAGCTCTCGCGTTCCAGTCCGAAGAAGCTGCCATCTTCAGAGCCCAGATAAAGGTAAGGGACATTCGGCGACTGCTGGGTCAATGCATACGCCATGGTTTCGAACGAGGCGGTGTCGCTGAGCCAGTTGCGCGTGCGTGCCGCTTCGGCGCCGGTGGTCACGACAGGCGGCACCAGGGCATTGACCACCGTGTGTGACTCGCCCAAGTGGGCCAGCGCGCCCACATCGATGCGGTGCGCAGCCTGGCTCATTGCGTCTTCGGCCAGCCGGTTGATCGACTCGGAGCTGTTGTAGGAAAGCAGCCAGGCCACCAGCAGGGCAGGGGTCAGGGCGGCCAGCACCATTGCCAGCACCAGTGTGCGCCCGATCGGAAGCCGGCGAATGGAGGAGGCAGTTGTCATGGGTGGAGACTTCCCTTTGGGGGCGTGGCGTGTGTCAATGGGCTGGTTCCACGGCGCAGGCGTCCAGCGGCACATCACGGCCGGGAATGATCAACAGTTGCCGGTCCAGCTGACGCACTGCACCGGTAATGCGGCGCATAACGGGCACCGAAACCACCACACGGCGGTCCAGTGCGATGGCACTGTCGGCCAGGTCTCTGGCCTCCAGCACCGTTTGTCCAACGGGGATGGACTGGGCCACGCCACCCAGCAGCCCCTCCAGTGAAGTCAGGGCCACCGGACCCAGATGCAGGCCGACCCGGATGGCTGCGCCGGGCATATCGGTATGCCCCGTCTGCAGGCGCTGGCCGAAGGCGTCCAGTGTGGCCTCGGCCTGTCGCAGGGCAAACGCGGCCTTCAGTGCGCGCAGGAGGTGCGGGGCTGAGGGGTTGTCCTTGCGATCGTCGAACAAGGCCACCAGCTGCTCACCCGCTCCCTGCAGATTGACTGCCCCGAAAAGGTAGACGGTGTCGCCCACACACTCGTGAAAGCGCTTGAAGAGTCGGGCAAGCTCGACGGGTTCCAGGCGGCTGGCCCACTGCCGAACGGGCTCCAGCTTGACACAGAGCACCGACGCTTCCGGGCAGAAACGCGTCTGTTGTCCTTCCGCCTCGCCTGGCCACTGCTCGCTCAATGCGGTTGCCAGGCGCTGCTCGAACTCGTCCCCCATTTGCTGGGCCTGCTCCTGCAGGGCTTGGTCGACGGCATTGCGCAGTTGCAGGTCCTGCAAGGCCGCACGGGTTGCGTTGCGGTTGAGCTGCGCGGCCACTGCATCAAGCAGTTCGCCCGCCACGAAGGGCTTGCCGATGTAGTCGTCCGCACCTTTGCTCATCGCCAGGCGAACGTTCCTGCGCTCCTGCAGCGAGGTGAGCAGGACCACCGGCGTCAATGCCAGCTCCTGATGGGCTCGGACCTGGTCCAGCAACTCGATACCTGACATGCCGGGCATGTTGACGTCGCTGACCACCACGTCAGGACGGTAGGTCAAAACGGCCGACCACGCCTTGTGACCGTCCTCGGCCTGCAGCACATCGTGGCCGCTTCGCTCGAGCACCGCCGCCAGCAACTTGCGGGTTCCCATGTCGTCCTCGGCGACCAGAATCAGCGCCATGATCTGTCTTGTCCTGATGTCATCCGGACCATGCTATGGCCTGATGCACCCAACGTCTGGCACCAGGCGTCATCCACAGGACAAAACGTGACCGAATGCCGGCACATGTTGTCAGCGAATGTCGATGCTGAACTTCCAGTCGGTCTTCTGCCATGCCTGCACTTCTTCCCCCAGCAGCCAGGCCGACTGAGGGTAGCGCCGGGCCCAGCCAGGGTTGGTGGACAGCTTGAAGGCACCGGCCTTGTAACTCAGCTTGACAGATTCATGCTCCGGCATGCGCCGCGCATGGCACAGCATGACGGCCAGTCGCAGACACAGCAACTGCTTGGCAAACAGTTCATCGGTCAGCGCAGATCCCAACTTGCGCAGCTTGCCGCGCTGACCCAGCACCAGCTGGCTCATGCGATGCAGTTCGGGCAGCGAGAAGCCGGGGGCATCCACGTTGTCGAGGATGTAGGCGCCATGGTGGTACGAGCGGTCATGCGAAATATGGGTGCCGATCTCGTGCAGGCGAGCTGCCCAGGCCAGCTTCTGTGAATAGCGCTCGTTTTGGGCATCGACCGCCGCCACCTGGGCGAAGAGGGCGGTGGCCACCGTGCTCACGCGTTGCGCCTGGGCTTCATCGATGGAGAATCGCGACGCCAGCCAGCCCACCGTCCGCTCGCGCACATCCCCGCCGTCGGAGACGCGATCGATCAGGTCGTACAGGGCCCCCTGGCGCAGGGCCCCCTGGGCCGGGATCATCTGCTGGATGTCGAACAGGTCGAAGATGGCGCTGAGCACGCTCACGCCGCCCGCGATCACGGGCCTTCTGTCGTCCTTGAGCCCCTCCAGGCGCAACTGGTCCACGTTGCCGGCCTTGACCATGCGGTCAATCAGCCAGTCCAGACCCGAGCGCGTCACCACCCCGCTGGCCCAGCCGTTGCTTCCCAGAATATCGGCCACCGCGCCCACCGTGCCCGATGAGCCATAGGCCGCCGTCCATTCGGCCGGGGGAAAGGTGTCCAACGCCTCGTCGAGCACGGCCTTTGCAGCAATTTCGGCGGTCTTCATGGCCGCCACGGTCACCTGGCCGCGGGCAAAGTACTTGCCCGACCAGGCCACGCTGCCCAGGCGGTAGGACTCCATGCGCAGGGCCTGGTAGCCTTGACCGAGAATCATTTCTGTGGAACGTCCGCCGATGTCCACCACCAGGCGACGCTCATCGGACTGCGGCAACAGGTGGGACACACCCTGGTAGATCAGGCGCGCCTCTTCCTGGCCGGACACCACCTCGATCGGGAAACCCAGCACGGTCTGGGCCCGCGCCAGAAACTCTTCGCGGTTGCGTGCCTCCCTGAGCGTCTGGGTGGCCACTGCACGCACCTGCTGCTTCTTGAAACCCTGGATCCGCTCGGCAAAGCGGGCCAGGCATTCCCAGCCCCGCTCCATGGCGGCCGGGCTCAGGTTCTTTTCGTCGTCCAGACCGCTGCCCTGGCGCACGGTCTCCTTGATGTATTCGACGCGCTCGATGTGACCGGAGTGGTAGCGACCGATTTCCAGCCGATAGCTGTTGGAGCCGAGATCGATCGCGGCCAGAAGCGTTCCATTTTGCATCGTGAATTGGCGACCCGCTCGGCCCGCCCGGTTCGGGAATACGGATTGAAGCCGGATTGTGACGCATGAAGGCACCGTTCCTGCGCGCCGGGTGCCGTGGCTGAACCCTTGTGAGCCAATTGTGACGTCATCAAAGCTGTCACAGGGATGTCACATTGACTGCCTAGAGTCGCTCTTGTTCCTTCCAACCCAACATGAGGACTCTGATGAACACGAAACGCACCCTGCTCAAGACCGTGGCCGCTGCCGCCTTCGCCACCCTGGCCATGGGCACGGCCGTTGCCGCCGACATCACCGGCGCTGGCGCCACCTTCCCTTTCCCCATCTATGCCAAGTGGGCTGAAGCCTACAAGGCCCAAACTGGTACCGGCCTGAACTACCAGTCCATCGGTTCGTCGGGCGGCATCCGCCAGATCCGCGCCAAGACCGTGGCGTTCGGCGCCACCGACGCCCCAATGTCCGGAGCAGATCTCGACAAAGATGGCATGGTGCAGTTCCCCGCCATCATCGGCGGTACAGTGCCGGTGTTCAACCTGGATGGTTTCAAGCCGGGTGAACTGCGCGTGACCGGTCCCGTGCTTGCGGACATGTTCATGGGCAAGATTGCCAAGTGGAACGACCCCAAGCTGACTGCATTGAACCCCGGCAAGTCGCTGCCAGACATGGCCATCACCGTCGTGCATCGCGCCGACGGATCCGGCACCACCTTCAACTGGACCGATTACCTGTCCACGGTCAGCAAGGACTGGGCTGACACGGTGGGCAAGGGTGCTGCTGTCAAATGGCCCGCTCCCACCTCGGTCGGTGGTCGAGGCAACGAGGGCGTTGCTGCCAACGTGTCCCGCACCCGTGGCGCTGTCGGCTATGTCGAGTATGCCTACGCCAAGCGCAACAACATTCCGTACATGCAGCTGCAGAACAAGGACGGCAACTTCGTGAGCCCGACCGAAGAGGCCTTTGCCGACGCCGCCGCTGGCGTGGACTGGTTCAGCGTGCCGGGCATGGGCGTGTCGATGGTGGATGCCAAGGGCGCCAAGAGCTGGCCCATCAGCACTGCCTCGTTCATCCTGATGTACAAGGAACCCACCAACAAGACCGAAAGCGCCGAAGTGCTGAAGTTTTTCGACTGGGCCTTCAAGAACGGCAAGCAGATGGCATCGGACCTGGACTATGTGGCCCTGCCCGACAGCCTGACCGGCCAGATCCGCAGTCGCGTGTGGTCGCAGATCAACGTCAAGTGATCGCTTTGACCTGACCCATTGGCCGCCGACCGTCCCGTTAGTGGGCGGCGGCGGCCTTGTACGACAAGACCCGCACGGAGGGCGCCCGCATGTCCATCGCAGCGACCATGAAAAAGAACGAACCCACCCACATAGACCTTCCCAGCGAAAGCATGGTGGCCGTCGCGAGAAAGCAGCGCCTGCAGGATGCAATCTTTCACCGCCTGACCCAGTTCTTCTCGCTGCTGGTGCTGGTGGCCCTGGTGGGCATCATCGTCTCCCTGTTCATCAACGCCTGGCCCACCTTTGCCAAGTTCGGTGCGCGCTTCCTCTGGTATGTCGAATGGGACATCATCAATGAGGAGTTTGGCGCCGCCATCTCCATCGTCGGTACCCTGATCAGCGCCAGCATTGCTCTGATCATTGCCGTGCCACTGGCCTTCGGTATTGCCCTGTTCCTGACCGAAACCTGCCCGGTCTGGCTGCGTCGCCCGCTGGGCATCGCCATCGAACTGCTCGCTGCCGTGCCGTCCATCATCTACGGCATGTTCGGTCTGTTCGTTTTCGCCCCCATCTTTGCCGACTACATGCAGGTGCCGCTGCAGCAGTTGCTCGGAGGCATGCCCCTGGTCGGCTTCCTGTTCGGAGGCGCCACCAACGGTCTGGGCATCATGGCCGCCGGCATCATTCTGGCCTTCATGGTGCTGCCTTTCATTGCTGCGGTGATGCGCGACGTGTTCGAGATCACGCCGCCCATCCTGCGTGAGTCGGCCTATGGCCTGGGCTGCACCACCTGGGAGGTGGTCCACAAGGTGGTGTTGCCGTACACGCAGAAGGGCGTCATCGGCGGCATCATGCTGGGTCTGGGTCGCGCGCTGGGTGAAACCATGGCTGTCACCTTTGTCATTGGCAATGCCAACCGCATGCCCACCTCGCTGTTCTCTCCAGGCACCTCCATCGCTTCGGTGCTGGCCAACGAATTCGGTGAGGCCGAAGGGCTTCACTTCAACACCCTGTTTGCCCTCGGCTTCCTGCTGTTCGCCATCACCTTTGTGGTGCTGACGCTGGCCAAGCTGCTGATCGTCCGGGCCGAACGCTCCAAAGGCGTCTGACCCTACCAGACGCCACAGGACACCGAGGAGTCATCCCCATGGAATTCAACCAATCCATCTACAACAAGCGCCGGCGCACCAACCTGGTCGGTCTGACCCTGTCCATGCTCGCCATGGGTCTGGGCCTGACCGTCCTGCTCTGGATCCTGGTCGTGCTGTTCGGCAACGGCCTGGCTGCCATCGACTGGAACATGTTCACCCAGGACACACCGGCACCCGGCAGCGAGGGGGGTGGTCTGCGCAACGCCATCGTCGGCAGCCTGATGATCGTGGGTCTGGCCGTGCTGGTGTCCACCCCGGTGGGCATTCTGGCCGGCATCTACCTCACCGAGTACGGTGACCAGAGCAAGACGGCGGAAGTCACTCGCCTGGTGACCGACATCATGCTGTCGGCCCCCTCCATCGTGCTGGGTCTGTTCGTGTATGCCATCGCCGTTGCCACCATCGGCAACTTCTCGGGCTATGCCGGCAGCCTGGCCCTCTCGCTGATTGCCATTCCAGTGGTGATGCGCACCACTGAGAACATGCTGCGCCTGGTGCCAGGCAGTCTGCGCGAGGCCGCCTTTGCACTGGGTGCCCCGCGCTGGAAGGTCTCGACCATGGTGACCCTGCGCGCCGCCAAGGCCGGCGTGATCACCGGCCTGCTGCTGGCGATTGCCCGCATCAGCGGCGAAACCGCACCCTTGCTGTTCACCGCGCTGAACAACCAGTTCTTCAGCACCAACATGGAACGTCCGATGGCCAATTTGCCTGTGGTCATCTTCCAGTTCGCCATGAGCCCCTACGACAACTGGATCCGGCTGGCCTGGGGCGGTGCCCTGCTCATCACCATGGCCGTGCTGGTGCTCAACATCCTGGCCCGCGTCTTCTTCCGCGAAAAGGTGCGTGCCTGACGACCCGGTGGTCGTCCGCGCCTAGCCCAGCTCCACTGAACCCATTTCATCGGAAACCACCATGTCTGCTGTCCTCGCCCCCGTCGCCGAAGCCACACGCAACGCCCTTGAGGTGCGCGACCTGAACTTCTACTATGGCAAGTTCCAGGGCCTCAAGAACGTCTCCATGGACATTGCCGAGCGCAAGGTCACTGCCTTCATCGGCCCGTCGGGCTGCGGCAAATCGACGCTGCTGCGCACACTCAACCGCATGTACAGCCTGTACCCAGGCCAGCGCGCAGAAGGGAAGATCAACTTCTACGGGCAGAACATCCTGGACGACAAGCAGGACCTGAACCTGCTGCGCGCCCGCATCGGCATGGTGTTCCAGAAGCCCACGCCGTTCCCCATGACCATCTACGACAACATCGCCTTCGGCGTGAAGCTCTACGAGAACCTGAGCAAGAGCGAAATGGATGACCGTGTCGAATGGGCCCTGACCAAGGCGGCCCTGTGGAACGAGGTCAAGGACAAGCTCGGCCAGAACGGAATGAGTCTGTCGGGCGGCCAGCAGCAGCGCCTGTGCATTGCCCGCAGTGTGGCGGTCAAGCCCTCGGTCCTGCTTCTGGACGAGCCCACCTCCGCCCTGGACCCCATCTCGACCGGCAAGGTGGAGGAACTGGTGCACGAGCTCAAGCAGGACTACACCATTGCCATCGTGACCCACAACATGCAGCAGGCCGCCCGCTGCAGCGACTTCACCGCTTACATGTACCTGGGTGAGCTGATCGAGTTCGGCGCCACCGAGCAGATCTTCTTCAAGCCCCAACGCACCGAGACCGAAGACTACATCACCGGCCGTTTCGGCTGATGATGTCCTTCCTGACCAGCCCTGTCACACACACCTCAAAACCTCAGGAGGCGCCCTCATGAGCGACAAACACCTCTCCAGCCAGTTCGACGCCGAGCTCAATTCCATCTCCACCCACGTGCTCGAAATGGGGGGCATGGTGGAATCCCAGCTGCACCAGGCCCTGTATGCGCTGGAGCACCTGAGCGTCGAGTCGGCCGACCAGGTCCTGGAAACCGAGAACCGCATCAACCAGATGGAGGTTCAGATCGACCACGAGATCATTTCCACCATTGGCCGTCGCCAGCCCACCGCGCGTGACCTGCGTTTCCTGATGGCCATCTCGCGCAGCACCCAGAACCTGGAGCGCGCCGGCGACGAGGTCGCCCGGATGGCCCGGATGGTCAAGTCCATCATTGAGACCAGCAGTGCACCACGCAGCCTGCCCGCCAACGAACTGCGGGTGGCGGCGGAACTGGCCGCGACGCTGCTGCGCAAGTCGCTGGACTCGTTTGCCCGTCTGGACACCGAAATGGCCGTGGCCATCATCAAGGGCGATGACGCCATCGACCGCGAATACAACGGCTTTCTGCGTAAACTCATCACCTACATGATGGAAGACGCACGCACCATTTCGCCCAGCCTGGACCTGCTGTTCCTGGCCAAATCCATCGAACGGGTAGGCGACCACGCAAAGAACATTGCCGAACAGATCATCTTCATCGTCAAGGGTGAGGATGTCCGGCATGCGCCTGTCTCCAAAGTGGAGTCGGTGGTCGGATGAGGAAACTCCCCCGTATTCTGGTGGTGGAGGACGAACCCTCCATCGCGGAACTGATTGCCGTCAACCTGCGGCACAACGGGTTTGCACCGACTGTCGTGTTCGACGGGGCTGCGGCCCAGCGCGAGATCGACGCTGTACTCCCCGATGTCATCCTGCTTGATTGGATGCTGCCCGGCGAAAGTGGCGCCGTGCTGGCCCGCCAGTGGCGCAAGCACGAACGCACCCGGACCGTACCCATCCTGATGCTGACCGCGCGCAGCGACGAGTCGGACAAGGTGCAGGGGCTGGATGCGGGTGCCGACGACTACATCACCAAGCCGTTTTCGACCCAGGAGCTGCTGGCCCGCATCCGGGCCGTGCTGCGGCGGCGCGCACCCGAGATCGTCAACGATTCGGTTCAGATCGGCGAACTGACGTTGGATGCCGCCACCTACCGGGTCAGTTTTCGTGGCAAGGAGCTCAAGGTCGGCCCGACCGAGTTCAAACTGCTGCACTACCTGATGAAACACGCCGAACGGGTCCACACCCGTGGTACGCTGCTCGACAAGATCTGGGGAGATCATGTCTTCATCGAGGAGCGTACCGTGGATGTGCATGTCAAGCGGCTGAGGGAATCTCTGGGCGAGGCCGCCGGCATGGTGGAGACCGTGCGCGGCGCTGGCTATCGCCTGACGGCACTCAATCACACCGGCAAGAGCGCCACCCCTGACGCCACACCGTCGGCATGACCCGGCGGGCCATCGAGCTGGCGCTCTGGATTGCGGCCGGAGCGGTCTGGGGGTGGGCTGTCGACCATCCGGGCTGGGTGTTTGGCGGCGCCATCATGGGCGGTCTCGGCTGGACGATTGTGGATGGCCTGCGTGCGCGCAAGCTGCTGCGCTGGCTGGGCAAGGGCAGCCCCAACGAGTCACCGCGCCTGCCGGGTCTCTGGGGGGACCTGGTCGACCGCACCCGAAAGCTGATCAAGAAGCTCGACAAGAAGGCGCAGAATAGCGAGGCCAGGCTGGATGACTTTTTGGCCGCCATCCAGGCCTCGCCCAACGGAGTGGTGCTGCTCGACGCCGCCGGGCGCATCGAGTGGGCCAACCTGACCGCGGCCAGCCACCTTGGTTTCGATCCCCAGCGCGACCTGGGGCAATACGTGCGCAATCTGGTTCGTCATCCGGCCTTTGTCGCCTACCTCAATGCCGGTGACTTCGACCGCGAGATCCAGATCGACGGCCCCGGCCCCAAGCCGACACAGCCCACCAAGATCCTGCTGCAGGTTCACCCCTACGGCAAAAAACGCAAACTGCTGCTGTCCCGCGACGTCACTGCCGTACAGCTGGCCGAGGTCATGCGTCGCGATTTTGTGGCCAACGTCTCGCACGAGATCCGCACGCCGCTGACGGTGCTCAGTGGCTTTGTCGAGACCATGCAGAGCATCCCCCTGGAGGAAGAGGAGCGCCAGCGCTACCTGGGCTTGATGAGCCAGCAGGCGCAGCGCATGCAGGTGCTGGTCAGTGACCTGCTGACCCTTTCGCGGCTCGAAGGCAGCCCGGCGCCCGGTCAAGGCGACTGGATCGACAGCGACGAGCTGCTTCAACACGTGCTTCAGGAAGCCCGCGGTCTGACCCAGACCATCGCCCAGCCGCCCCATGTCATCGAAGCCGAGTCCGGCCGTGCATTCTGGGTGTCCGGCGCCAAGACCGAGCTGCTCAGTGCCATGTCCAACCTGCTGAGCAATGCCGTCCGTTACACGCCGGGCGGAGGCCGGATCCGTGCGGGCTGGCGCCTGCACGCCGACGGCAGCGGCGAGTTTTTTGTGACGGATTCCGGGCCCGGCATCGCTGCCGAGCATCTGCCGCGCCTGACCGAACGCTTCTACCGCGTCGATCGCAGCCGCTCAAGGGAGACCGGCGGCACGGGCCTGGGCCTGGCCATCGTCAAGCACGTGGCCCAGCGCCATGGTGGCCGGGTGGATATCCAGAGCGAGCTGGGACAGGGATCGACGTTCTCTATCAGCCTGCCGGCTTCGCGGGTGCGCCGTCAGGTTGCCTGAAGCGCCATTGCGTCATCCGCCAACCCGCAGGTAGAGAAGGATGGTTTCCCTGCGGTCGTCGTTCAGGCGACGAACCGTGGCCTTGAAGGCCCAGTGCGTCAGTTCAACGCGCTCATCCAGCGTGGGCTGCTGGTCCAGGTCGACCAGCAGGCTCCGGCACCGGGGCGCCACCTGACTGTCAATGCGGTGGACGTCCAGTCCCCCGTGGTGCTGCAGGGCCGCAATCTGGGCCTGCGACAGCCCATCCACCAGCACACACGCATCAGCCGGAAGCAGGCTGGCAACCCGGCGCGACATCGGGCCATAGCTGCGTCCGAAGTCCAGCAATGGCAGCCAGAGCGTCATCAGCAGCAACCAGCACAGGGTGGCGCCGCTGGCCGGGAGCACCAGGCTCTTCCAGATGGCCTGGGGATGGCGGCCGACGCGCCACGCCACCAGCCCCAGCCAGGCCACCGTGGCCAGCAAGGCCAGCAGAAACAACCCAAACGAGAATTCAGGGGTGAAGCCGGGAGCCAGCTTGGCGACGTTGGCGGCCGGCTTGGCAGGCACACCAGTTTGCATGGCCACCCAGATCACCCAGATGACAAGAGCACAGAAGCTGAAGAACAGCAGCGTGAACCAGTCGATCAGTGCGGCGGCGCTGCGCCTGAGGGTGGGCAGGGCGAAGGCTGCGAGCACGGCAAACGCCGGTAGGGCCACCAGCAGCGCCCGGTCGCTGCGCTCAGCCAGGGCGCTGTCCACCAGTCCAACCAGCACGGCCCACAAAGGCAAGGCCAGATGCAGGCTGCCCAGCTGCCGGCGCCACCGCCACAGGGTCCACAAGGCGAGCGGCCAGGCCGGCCAAGTGAACCAGATCAGCATGCGACCATAGCTGGTCCAGGTGTGGGCGCTGGTGGTGGCTTCAGGCGCATCAATCGGTGTCGTGGACAGCCATGGCGGCACAGCCAGCCAGTCATGACGCAACCCCAAGGCCACCAGCACCAGCAGCAGCGCGCCCAGAGACAGCAGGGCGGCACGGTGACGTGCATCGGCCTGGGGAATGCTGGAGCCAAATGCGTCGCCGTTTGCTCCATTCCTGAGCTGAATCACGATCCAGCCCCCTAGAAGACAGACCGCCGGCCACCCCATGCCGCTGAGCAGCAAGGCCAGCAACGCCAGTGAGGCGGTGACCACGGAAGTCCAGGGTGATCCTCGACGCCCCAGCCGCGCCATCGACAGCAGCATCAATGTCGCAAAAGCCAGGCGTGTGAGTTCAGGTGTGGTCTCATGGGACAGGCGGGCAAGCCCCAGGCTGGCGATAAGGGCCAGCAGCCCGGCATCGGCCATGGCACGGGCGTAGTCCCGCGGGCTGGCTTCACCGCCGAAGGCAAAGGCCACAGGCTGGGCCGCCGGCTGGCGCGCCAGGTGGTAGACCGCGTACCAGGTGCAGGCCAGCGTGAACGCCAGCAAGAGGATGAAGGGAAGCCGAGATGCCGTCTCCGGATCCAGAAAGGGCAGGGCGATCATCGCCAGAGCACCCATCCAGTACGGCAGCAAGCCGGGTTCTTCGGGTGGCAGGCCCAGCAACTGGGGCTCCCACCAGTCCGTCAGACCGAGCGCCAGTTCGCGCATCACGCCAAAGGCGGACAGGTCTTCAACCTTCCAGGGTTCGCGGCCCAGAAATCCGGGCAGCACATAGGCCAGGCAGAAGACCAGAAGTGCCAGACGAGGAAGCGGACGTACAGCCGACTGCGTGACGATGGCGGGCGTGGGGCTGTTCACTGCTCGAAATGGTAGACGGGCGCTTCACGCGCTACAGAGTGGTCGGATCGGGCCGTCATGCACGAAGTATCGCCGGAGTGTACGAGGGCTGGGGCCGCAAGCGCCGCTTTCGCGCAGCACCCTGGTGCCAGCCCATGGGCGGAGATACCGCAGGACGCGAAAAAAAAGCAGCCGTGCAGGCTGCTTTCTTGAGAAGGTCGCCCAGCGAGGCCGGAGACCCGACAGCCAATTACTTGGCAGCCTTGGCGTAGCGGTTGCGGAACTTCTCGACGCGGCCACCCATGTTGTCGACACTCTTCTGGGTGCCGGTGTAGAAGGGGTGCGATTCGCTCGAGGTATCCAGCTTGAACAGCGGCAGTTCGCGGCCGTCGTCCATTTTGACCATTTCCTTGGTGTTCACGCAGGAGCGGGTCACGAACTTGAAGTTGTTGGACAGGTCCACGAAACAGACTTCGCGGTAGTTGGGGTGAATGCCTTCTTTCATGGCGCTTCCTCGAGGTTCAGGTGCGACAGCCGCAGCAAATCCGTCTTTGGGATGCCTTGCTGTACTTGTCGCAAGTTGCAAAGCCTTAAATTATAAGGCTTTTTGGAACTGCTGGACAGTCAATGGCCGCCTGGCACGTGGTCAGGCGGCGCCGGCAAGGGATTCGAGCAGTTCGGTCTCGATCTCAATCTGCCGCTTGTTGACCTGCAGCGACGGACCGCTGATCAGAAAGGTGTCTTCCACCCGCTCGCCCAGGGTGGTGATCTTGGCCAGCTGAACGCTGATCTGGTGACGGGCCAGCACCCGCGATATCCCATACAGCAGCCCCGAGCGGTCGCTGGCCGAGACGCTGAGCAGCCAGCGCTGGGCTTTTTCGTCCGGGCGCAGATCCACCCGAGGCGTGACCGGAAAACTCTTCACCCGGCGGGACAGGCGGCCCCGGCTGGGAGGCGGCAGCGGGCCGCGCGCATCGATGGTCTGGGCCAGGTTGCGCTCGACCATGGCAATCAGCTCGCGGTAGTGGTCGGCTAGGCTCGGCGCGACCACCTGGAAGGTGTCCAGAACATGCCCGTCGCGCGTGGTGTGAATGCGGGCGTCCAGGATACTGAAGTCGGAGGTGTCGAAATAGCCGCAGATGCGGGCAAACAGGTCGCTCTGGTCTGGAGCATAGACCAGCACCTGCAGCCCTTCGCCTTCGGGTGACAGTCGCGCCCGGACAATGGCCCGGTCATCCGCAGCAGGTGCGGCTGAATCCGTCGGGTGGACCTGGCGCACCTGCTGGGCCAGCTGGCGGGTCAGCACACGTGTGTGCCAGGCGATGTCATCGGCCTGGTGGCGCATGAAGTAACTGACATCCAGGGTGTCCCAGAGCGACTTATGGGCCATGTGGGGGAGGGCATGCAGGGCCAGAATGGCCAGAGCCTCGCGCTTGCGTCCCTCGACCACGGCCCCAGGGTCGGGTGCACGGCCGCCGAGTACACGTGAGGTGTAGCGGTAGAGATCTTCCAGCAGCTTGCCTTTCCAGGCGTTCCAGACCTTGGGGCTGGTGCCACGGATATCGGCCACGGTGAGCAGGTAGAGGGCTGTCAGGTAGCGCTCGTTACCAACCCGCCTGGCGAACGCGGCAATCACCTCCGGGTCGCTCAGGTCCTCTTTCTGGGCCATGCGGCTCATGGTCAGGTGCTCGGCCACCAGGAACTCGATCAGCCGGGCGTCAGCGCGGTCAACGCCGTGCTGCCTGCAAAAGCTTCGCACGTCGTGAGCACCCAGCTCGGAATGATCTCCGCCGCGCCCTTTGGCGATGTCATGAAAGATGGCGGCAATGTAGAGGATCCACGGCTTGTCCCAACCTGCGGCCAGCTGGGAGCAGAACGGGTATTCGTGTGAATGGTCCGCGATGAAGAACCGGCGCACATTGCGCAGCACCATCAGGATGTGCTGGTCCACCGTGTAAACGTGGAACAGGTCATGCTGCATTTGCCCGACGATGTTGCGAAACACCCAGAGGTAGCGCCCCAGCACCGAAGTCTGGTTCATCAGTCGCATCGCGTGGGTGATGCCTTCAGGCTCCTGGAGGATGCGCAGAAAGGTCTGCCGGTTGACCGGGTCGCGGCGAAACGCCGCGTTCATCACCGGGCGGGCGTTGTAAAGCGCCCTGAGCGTGCGCGCCGACAACCCCTTGATGCCGACCGTGGTCTGATAGAGCAGGAAGGTTTCCAGGATGGCGTGGGGCTGCTGAACGTAGAGGTGGTCACTGGCCACCTCCAGCATGCCGGCCTTCTCGTAGAAGCGGTCGTTGATTGGGCGCAGCAGGTCACCCGCACTGGCCTCGTCCTGCTTGAGCCGCTCCTCGATGTTCAGCAGCAGGATCTGATTGAGTTGCGCCACCGCCTTGGCCGCCCAGTAGTAGCGCTTCATCAGCGCCTCGCTGGCCCGGCGCAGCTGTGTCGAGCGGCGTGCGCCTGGCACTGGCGGCTCCGGCATCTGTGTGCGGTAGCCAAACGACTCCGCCACCGTGTTCTGCAGGTCGAACACCAACCGGTCTTCGCGGCGGTTGGCCAGCAGGTGCAACCGGGCCCGGATGAGGGTGAGCAGGGCCTCGTTGGCCTTGATTTGCCGGGCCTCCAGTGGTGTGGCCAGGCCACGCCTGGCCAGTTCGTCCCAGCTGCGTCCGAATCCGGCGGCCTTGGACACCCAAAGGATGACCTGCAGGTCGCGCAGCCCGCCCGGTGACTCCTTGCAGTTGGGTTCCAGCGCGTACGGCGTGTTCTCGAACTTGTGATGCCGCTGGCGCATTTCCAGCATCTTGGCCACAAAGAATGCCCTCGGGTCCATGGCCTCGCCCAGGGCCTCGACCAGGCGCAGGAACGACGGGCGGTGGCCGCAGATCAGACGGGACTCCAGAAGCGAAGTCTGCACCGTGACATCCCGACGGGCTTCGTCAACGCAGTCGCCCACGGTGCGCACGCTGGACCCGATCTCCAGCCCCAGGTCCCAGCAGGCGCCAATGAACGCCTCCAGCCGCCCTTTGAGGGCTTCATCCTGCTCCAGGGCCGCGCCATCGGGCAGCAGAACCAGCACATCGACGTCGGAATGCGGAAACAGCTCGCCGCGACCGTAGCCCCCCACGGCCACCAATGAGAAGCCGGAGCCCAGCGCAGCCCGGCGCCACAGTTCGGTCAGCGTGCGGTCGGTCAGGCGGGCCAGCTGCCGAAGGGCACTGGAGATGCCGCGGGTCGACGAGCCCTCCACGCCCAACCGGGCGAAGAGAGCTGTCTTGCTCTCGCGGTACTGCTGCCTCAGCGCTTGGAGGTCGCCCAGGGACATGCCGAAAAGGGTTTATGAATGTCTGGGAACTCAGGCCGCCACAGGTGCTGCGGACGGCTTGACGAACGCTGGCGGAGCGAGGCTGCCGGCCGAAAGGGTAAGCACCTCGTACCCGGTCGGTGTCACCAGAACGGTGTGTTCCCATTGGGCAGACAGCGAACGGTCACGGGTGACAATGGTCCAGCCATCGCCCATTTCCTTGATGTCGCGCTTGCCCGCGTTGATCATCGGCTCGATCGTGAAGATCATGCCGGGTTTGAGCTCTTCCATGGTGCCAGGGCGGCCGTAATGCAAGACCTGAGGTTCTTCGTGGAAGCGTTGCCCTATGCCGTGGCCACAGAACTCGCGCACCACGGTGTAGCCGTTCGACTCGGCAAAGGTCTGGATGGCGTGGCCGATGTCACCCAGCCTGGCGCCGGGTCGCACCATCTCGATGCCCTTCCACATGGCCTCATAGGTGACCTGACACAGGCGGCGAGCCGCCACACTGCAGGCCGCTTCGCCGCCAATCAGGAACATCCGGCTGTTGTCGCCAAACCAGCCATCCTTGATGACGGTGACATCGACGTTGAGGATGTCACCCTTCTTGAGCACCTTGTCACCCGGAATGCCATGGCAGACCACATGGTTGAGTGAAGTGCACAGGTGACCTGGGAAGGGTGGGTAGCCACTGGGCTGGTAGCCAATGGTGGCCGAGACTGTGCCCTGCAGCTTCATGTAATCGGCCGCCAGGCGGTCGATTTCGCCGGTGGTGATACCAGGTCTGATCAGCGGTGTCAGGTAGTCCAGCACTTCGGACGCCAGACGGCAGGCCAGTCGCATGGCCTCGATGCCGGCCTCGTCTTTGTAGGTGATGCTCATGGGCGTGATTATCCCATCGGGTCTGCGACTGCGCACCGTCGTGTTTTGTCGACCCGGCTGGACGGGGGGCTGTGCCCACCGGCGGCTAAAATTGCGGGTTTCCACCGACCTTACCCGGTCATCCTGCCCAAGGCCACCCAACGTGACCCTGCACCTGCGCTTTTTCAATGGCGGCAACGCCGTCAGCGACTTCAAAGTCCGGCAACTCCTGCCCCGCCTGCAGGCGGTTTCCGACAAGATCACGGGCCTGTCGGCCCGTTTCGTGCATCTGGCGTCGTTCGATGCGCAGCCGGATGTGGCGACACTGGAACGCCTGGGTTTGCTGCTCAGCTACGGCGAACCGGCCACCGAGGCCTTCAAGGCCGCTGAGCAGGCCGGCGCTCCCTCGCTGTATGTGCTGCCTCGCTTGGGAACCGTCTCGCCCTGGGCCTCCAAGGCCACCGACATCGCCCACAACTGTGGTCTGACGCTGCATCGGGTTGAACGGCTGGTCGAATTTCGGATTGGTCTCAAGTCGGGTCTGCTGGGCAAGTCCAGCCTGTCTGAAGAACAGTTGCGGGCCGTGGCCGATCTGCTGCACGACCGCATGACCGAGTCAGCGACGACAGAGCGCAGCCAGGCCGAAGCCCTGTTCACCGAACTGCACCCCGCGCCCATGGAGCATGTGGACGTGCTGGGCGGTGGCCGCGCGGCACTGGAAAAAGCCAACACCGACTGGGGCCTGGCCCTGGCCGACGACGAGATCGACTACCTGGTCAAAGCCTTCAGCGGTCTGCAGCGCAACCCGACCGACGTCGAGCTGATGATGTTCGCGCAGGCCAACAGCGAGCACTGCCGACACAAGATCTTCAACGCGCAGTTCACCATCGACGGCGTGGCCCAGGAGAAAAGCCTGTTCGGCATGATCCGTCACACGCACCAGATGAGTCCGCAACATACTGTCGTGGCGTATTCGGACAACGCGTCCATCATGGAAGGCCATCAGCTCGAGCGCTTCGTCGCCAGGGTCGGTGGCAACGCTTCTCCCGCCTACCAGGCCGAGGCGGCGCAGCACCACATCTTGATGAAGGTGGAAACACACAACCACCCGACCGCGATCTCGCCCTTCCCCGGCGCCTCCACCGGCGCGGGCGGCGAGATCCGCGACGAGGGTGCGACCGGCCGCGGTTCCAAGCCCAAGGCCGGCCTGACCGGTTTCACCGTCTCCAGGCTCTGGGGTGGCATGAGCGACCAGCCGGGCGGCAAGCCCGAGCACATCGCGAGCCCACTGCAGATCATGACCGAAGGCCCACTGGGCGGCGCGGCCTTCAACAACGAATTCGGTCGACCCAACCTCCTGGGCTACTTCCGTGAATACGAGCAGGACGTGGGTGGCGTGACCCGCGGTTACCACAAGCCCATCATGATCGCTGGCGGTCTGGGCCAGATCGATGCCACACAGACCAAGAAGATCGACTTCCCCGCCGGTACGCTGCTGATCCAGCTCGGCGGCCCGGGCATGAAGATCGGCATGGGTGGCGGCGCCGCCAGCTCCATGGCCACCGGCACCAACGCGGCCTCGCTGGACTTCGACTCCGTGCAGCGCGGCAACCCCGAGATCGAGCGCCGCGCGCAGGAGGTCATCAACCACTGCTGGGCGCAGGGCGAGAAGAATCCGGTGCTGTTCATCCACGACGTGGGCGCGGGGGGGCTGTCCAACGCATTCCCGGAACTGGTGAACGACGCCGGACGTGGTGCGCGCTTTGACTTGCGCGCCGTGCCGCTGGAAGAGAGCGGTTTGGCGCCCAAGGAAATCTGGTGCAACGAAAGCCAGGAGCGCTACGTGCTGGCCATTGCGCCCGAGTCGCTCGAGCAGTTCAAGGCCTTTTGCGAGCGTGAGCGCTGCCCGTTCTCGGTCGTCGGTGTGGCGACCGAGGACCGTCATCTTTCTCTCGTTGACGAGGGGAATGAAAGCCCGGTCGACATGCCGATGGACGTGCTGCTGGGCAAGCCGCCCAAGATGCACCGCGACGTCAAGACGGTGCAGCGCACATTCAAGCCCATGGACCTGACGGGCGTTTCGCTGGAGAAGGCCGTTATCGACGTGCTCAGCCACCCAACCGTGGCGTCCAAGCGCTTCCTGATCACCATCGGCGACCGCACCGTGGGTGGCTTGTCGCACCGCGACCAGATGGTCGGCCCCTGGCAGGTGCCGGTGGCCGACTGCGCCGTGACCCTGGCCGACTACGCCGGGTTCGCCGGCGAGGCCATGTCCATGGGCGAGCGCACGCCGCTGGCGGCCATCAACGCCGCCGCGTCCGGCCGCATGGCGGTGGCCGAGGCCATCACCAACCTGCTGGCCGCACCCATCGAATTGCCCCGCGTCAAGCTCTCGGCCAACTGGATGGCGGCCTGTGGCGAGCCCGGTGAAGACGCCGACCTGTACGCCGCCGTCAAGGCCATTGGCATGGAGCTGTGCCCTGCGCTGGATGTGTCGGTACCGGTGGGAAAGGACAGCCTGTCCATGCGCACCCAATGGACCGTCGATGGCGAGAAAAAAAAGGTCACCTCGCCCGTCAGCCTGATCGTCAGCGCTTTCGCCACGCTCGCCGACGTGCGCGGCACCCTCACGCCACAGCTCAACCGCGACATGGAAGACACCACCCTGGTGCTGGTCGATCTGGGCAAGGGCCGCAACCGTCTGGGCGGCAGCGTACTGGGCTTGACGCTGGGCCAGCCGGGCGACGAGGTGCCCGATCTCGACAGCCCGCAGGACCTGATCAACCTGGTCAATGCTGTCAACACATTGCGTACGAAAGGTCAGATCCTGGCCTATCACGATCGATCGGACGGCGGCCTGCTGGCCGCGGCGGCCGAAATGGCTTTTGCCGGTCAGGTGGGAGTGGCGCTGAACGTGGACATGTTGGTCACCGAAGGTGACGGCATTTCGGACAGCCGCATGGACACCGGTGACGCCAAGAACTGGGCGTCCCAGGTCAGCGCCCGGCGTGAAGAACTCACGCTCAAGGCCTTGTTCAGCGAGGAACTGGGTGTGGTGCTGCAGGTGAAGACCGAAGACCGCAACGCGGTGATGCAAGTCTTGCGTGAGCACGGCCTGTCCAGGCACAGCCACTTCGTCGGCAAGACCCGTCCTGCGGCGTCGTCCATCGACGTGGGCAAGGGACAGATGCAGATCTGGCGCGACACCAAGGTCATCTTCAGCGCGTCGCTGTACGACCTTCAACAGGTCTGGGACAGCGTGAGCTGGAGAATCAACCAGCAGCGCGACAACCCGGCTTGTGCCGACAGCGAACACGCAGCTGCCGGGCAGCCCGATGATCCAGGCCTCCATGTGAGCCTGACGTTCGACCCGCAGGACAACGTGGCTGCGCCGTTCCTGAATCTGGGTCGGCCCAAGGTCGCGATCCTGCGTGAGCAGGGGGTGAACTCTCACGTCGAAATGGCCTACGCCTTTACCCAGGCCGGTTTCGAAGCGTATGACGTGCACATGACCGACCTGCAGTCAGGCCGTGCCAGCCTGGCCGACTTCAAGGGTGTGGTCGCCTGCGGCGGTTTCAGCTATGGCGACACGCTGGGCGCCGGCATTGGCTGGGCGCGCAGCATCACCTTCAACCCGGTTCTCTCCGAGCAATTCCAGGGCTTCTTCGGCCGCGCTGACACCTTTGGCCTGGGCGTCTGCAACGGATGCCAGATGTTCGCCGAATTGGCCGACATCATCCCCGGCGCCGATGCCTGGCCGCGCTTCACCACCAACCAGAGCGAGCGCTTCGAGGCCCGCCTGTCCATGGTGGAGGTGCTGGACTCTCCCAGCCTGTTCCTGCAGGGCATGGCCGGCAGCCGTCTGCCAATCGCCGTTGCGCACGGAGAGGGTTTTGCCAACTTCAGACACCGGGGCAACCCGGCGCAGGCCATTGGAGCCATGCGCTTCGTGGACAACCACGGCCGGGCTACCGAGCAGTACCCGTTCAACCCGAACGGCAGCCCGGGTGGCCTGACCGCCGTGACCACGGCCGATGGCCGCTTCACAGCGATGATGCCTCACCCTGAGCGCGTGTTCCGCAACATCCAGATGAGCTGGATGAGTGGTGACGTTAGCGAGCTCAGCCCATGGATGCGCATCTGGCGCAACGCACGAAGGTGGGTAGGCTGACTTCGCCATGTCCCGGCTGCACCCACTATCGGTCGACACCGTCCAGGCCTATGCCCGAGATGGGGCAGTGGTCTTGCGCGGCGTATTCAATGCCGATGAACTTCGCTCGCTGGAGGCGGGCATCGAGTACAACCTGTCCCACCTGAGTCCGCTGGCTCTGGTGGCCAGTGAGGCCGACGATCCTGGCCGCTTTGTCGAAGACTTCTGCACCTGGCAGGCCAATCCAGACTACCGGCGGATCCTGAAAGACTCGGTGTTGCCCCACCTGGCGGCACAGCTGATGCAGAGCCGGACCGTCCGCCTCTATCATGACCATCTGCTGGTCAAGGAGCCGGGCACCCGGCAACCGACACCCTGGCATCAGGACCAGCCTTACTACAACGTGGCGGGTGCGCAGAACGTCAGCTTCTGGATTCCGGTGGATGCTGTGCCCATGGAAAGCACCCTGCGGTTCTTGGCCGGCTCCCATGCAGGGACCTGGTTCATGCCCCGCACCTTCCGTGACCAGCAAGCCCGGTGGTTCCCGGAAGGTACGCTCGCAGAATTGCCACCCATTGAGGCCGAGCCACACAGTTACCGGCAACTGGCCTGGGCCCTGCAGCCGGGTGATTGTGTTGCGTTCCACATGCTCAGCCTGCACGCCAGCAGCGGAACAGGACCTGGCTCGCGTCGGCGGGTGTTTTCAGCGCGGTACTTGGGCGACGACGCCACCCATGCCCCGCGGCCGTGGCGGACGTCACCACCGTTTCCCGGTCTGGAGCAGCGCCTGCCAGCTGGCCAGCCGATGGAAGACGGTCTGTTTCCGCTGGTGTGGCCTTCCGGCCACTGATTCCGTGGCCGAAACGCCTGAGCTGGCGTTATCGCCCGAAAATCTGAGGCTTTCACAGAGGGAGTCTTCATGGCCACCAGCCTGCTTCTGCTTCTGGACGACATCGCGACTGTGCTGGACGATGTCGCCCTGATGACCAAAGTGGCCGCCCGCAAGAGCGCCGCCATGGCTGATGACGTGGGCGTCATGGGCAAGGTCGCGGCCCAGAAAACGGCGGGCGTTCTGGGCGACGATCTGGCCCTCAACGCCCAGCAGGTCACGGGCGTACAGGCCGATCGGGAGTTGCCCGTGGTGTGGGCCGTGGCCAAAGGTTCGATGCGCAACAAGGCCATTCTGGTGCCCGGGGCGCTGGCCATCAGCGCACTGGTGCCCTGGATCATCACACCCCTGCTCATGCTGGGTGGGCTGTTTCTTTGCTACGAAGGTGCAGAGAAACTGTTTCACAGGTTCACCCGCGACAAAGAGTCGAACCAGAAGCGACTGGAGGACCACCTCAACGCGGTCCAGGATGAGCAGATCGATGTGGTCGCCTTTGAGCAGGCGAAGGTCAAGGGCGCCATTCGCACCGACTTCATCCTGTCGGCTGAAATCATTGTCATCACCCTGGGTACGGTGGCTTCCGCCAGCCTGGGTCAGCAGGTCGCTGTGCTGGTGGGCATCTCCATCCTGATGACCGCCGGGGTCTATGGCCTGGTCGCAGCGATTGTCAAACTTGATGATGTCGGCCTGCACCTGAGCCGGCAGGCAGCCACCCTGCAAAATGCCCTGGGACGTGGCCTGCTGGCCTTTGCTCCATGGATGATGAAGGCGCTGTCGGTCGTGGGCACAGCCGCCATGTTTCTCGTCGGTGGGGGAATCCTCATGCACGGCCTGCCACTGCTGGAGCATGCGGTGCAGCAAGGAAGCGCCACGCTGGGCTGGCCAGGCACATGGGTGAACTTTCTGGCCGGGGGCATGACAGGTCTTCTTGCGGGCGTGCTGGTCCTGGCAATCGCCGGCCTCGTGCAGCGGTTTCGGCCCGTCAGCCTGTCCGGTTGATTTGGGTCAACATCCTGAACTCGGCAAAGCATAGACTGGCGCCACGGTCGAAAGTCAGTGTGCTGACCATTTGGGCTCAGCCAGTCCTACCGAGATGACCAGTACAAGCAGGAGCCAGCATGTCTACCCCATCCAACGTCAATACAGAAGCCCCCATCAGCAATTTCAACAACTGCCACGTTGGCATCCTCAGGCGGCTGGATGCCTTGGGCGAGCTGCCGGCCTTGCTTGAGCCGGCGGCCCGGGCCCGGGAGATTGCCGAGGAATCGCTGGAATTCTTCCGCGAAGCGATTTTTGAGCACCATCTGGAAGAAGAGCGCGAACTGTTCCCGGCGGTCATTGCCAGCGCCCATCCCGGTGAAGAGGTGCAACGCGTGAAGGCCATGGCCCAACGTCTGACCGATGAACACCGCGGCATTGAAAAGCTCTGGAAGAGTCTGGAAAAAGGTCTGAAACAGGTGTCCAAGGGGCAGGGCACGGCGCTCGACGTGTCTGACCTCCAGAGACTGGTGGCCGAATACCAGGCCCATGCGCACTACGAAGAAACCGAGTTCCTGCCGCTGTCCGAAGAGATCCTGAGCCGAAACAGCAACCACATGGCAGCCCTGGGCCTGAGCTTGCACATGCGCCACGTGAAAACCCTGCCAGGTTATATCTGAGTGGCAGTCAGAATCTGATGTATTACTTTAGATTATCAATAAAGATCATTGATATAAAAAGCATTTTGTTATCAGAAAGAGTCTTCAGCTAAACTGGTCCATGGCAAGCTGCTGATTGCCATGGTGTCCCGCAGTGGTTTCCCAGACTCTTTCAATGTCACGTCCCGATCTGAGCAGGCAGTCTTCTTCTCCCGAGTACTGGCATGCCGAGACCCGAAGCGACTCGGTGGTCGTCATGAATATCCCGGGCTTGCTGTCCCGGGCGCGTGAATTCGACATCGATGTGAGCGTGGTGGTGGCGGTTCCCAGCCATGCTCAGGATCCCGTATCGGCCAGCTGGCACGAACTCACGCTGGAAGTCGATGGCCGGCGGCAATGGTCGCGCCGGGTGCCCAGCCACAACCCGGGCGAATCCGACGGTCTCGACTACCACCTGCGCTTGCGACTGGAAGCCGGACAGTCTGTTCGGGTGCGCGCAGTGGCTGCCTGCCAGGGTTCACAGGTCCGCCATCTGCAGATCGAAGCCAGGGAAACACTGCCAGACTGACATGCAGGCAGGCCGTCCTGCGGTTCAGGTACTTGAAACCTTGGACAGGTCGGGACGGGTCCGGTAGAAGGTGAGCGGGGTGGCGGGCTTTGCATTCAGGACGCCGCGCTTGATCTTGCCCACAACATGCATTTCGCAAGGCTTGCAGTCAAAGCGCAAGGTGAGTTTTTCCTTGCCGTTGATCAGCTGCAGCGGTTCTGCACGCACCGTACCCTGCACTCCGGTCACCCCTTTGGCCTGCTTCGGACACAGGCTCAGACTGAACCGCACACAGTGTTTGGTGATCATCAGGCTGACTTCGCCTTCCTCTTCGTGGCTCTCGTACGCTGCAGCTATGACCTTCACACCGTGCTTCGCGTAGAAATCGCGCGCCTTGTGGTTGAAGACGTTGGCCAGATAGGACAGCGTGTCTTCCGGGTAGGGCACGGGTGGCTCGACCGGCATCGAGCGCGGCAGGCGCGACCAGGCCGCTGCGCGGGCCTCTTCGAGGCGCTCCACCGCTTCGCGGCGCAGCGCATTGAGCTGGGATGCGGGCACAAAACGCGGCCCCTTCAGACGGAGCATCACGTCCAGCGGCTGGAACAGGGTGTCGCCCAGGCGTGAAAGGCTCTCGCGCAGTCGGACATCGGCCTGCCCAGGATCCTTGGCATCCTGCAGGGCACCAGGCAGGGTGGCCGCGCCACTGTGACCGTCCTCGTCAGAGATGGTCAGTAGAAGGCCTTCGGGCGTTTCGTCCAGCGTCAGCCAGGCCCCGATGCGCCGCTCGGCCGACTTTTTTTCCAGGCCGCGCACCCAGTCCATGTCGCGGTTGCGGTTGACCTGGACGCCTTTTCGCAGGTCCTTGAAGTCCCCCATCGGGTCTTTGGGGAAGACCCTCCACACACCCTGGCTGCCCGATGCCTCGGCCCGGTTGATCTGCAGACCCACGAGCTCCTTCTGGAGGTTCAGGTAGCACAGGCCATCACCATTGTGGATCACCGTGGCGGGGTCATCGGTCTGCAGTTCAACGAAGTTCGGGCCGGTGGCCGTGACAAAACCGATGGGGCGCCCCGGGTTCTTGGGCGTGTCGAAGGCGCCGATGTCTTCCTTGCGGCCCTGGACGAAGTAGTCGGTGAACTCGCGGTTGAAGTTCTGGTTGGGGTCGGGTTGAAAATGGAAGGTGCATTCACCGCTGCTGGCCCTGGCCAACTCTGGTCGTTCTTCCAGAATTTCGTCGAACAGCACCCTGTAGTGTGCGGTGATGTTCTTGACATAGGCCATGTCCTTGTAACGGCCTTCGATCTTGAAGCACCGAGCGCCTGCGTCGATGATCGCGCGCAGGTTGTCACTCTGGTTGTTGTCCTTCATCGACAGCACATGCTTGTCGTGCGCAACGATACGACCCTGGCTGTCTTTCACTTCATAGGGCAGGCGGCACGCCTGCGAGCAGTCGCCGCGGTTGGCACTGCGGCCAGTGTGTGCGTGACTGATGTAGCACTGCCCGCTGTAGGCCACGCACAGGGCGCCGTGCACGAAAAACTCGAGGACGGCGCGACCGGGTGCGTCCCGGGGGCCGAGCGCAGCGTCGATGGCCGCGATCTGCTGCAGCGTCAGCTCGCGCGCCAACACGAGCTGGCTCAGGCCCGCGCCCTGCAGGAAGCGGGCCTTTTCGGGCGTCCGGATGTCGGTCTGGGTGCTCGCATGCAGCTGGATCGGCGGCAGATCGATCTCCAGCAGGCCCATGTCCTGGATGATGAGCGCATCCACGCCGGCGTCATACAGCTGCCAGGCCAGCTTGCGCGCCGGCTCCAGCTCGTCGTCACGCAGGATGGTGTTGAGGGTGACAAATACCCGGCTGTTGAAGCGGTGGGCATGCCGCACCAGCCGTCCGATGTCCTGCACGCTGTTGTCGGCACTGGTGCGTGCACCAAACGACGGTCCGCCGATATAGACCGCGTCGGCCCCGTGATTGATCGCCTCGATGCCGATGTCGGCGTCGCGGGCGGGGGACAGCAGTTCAAGTTGATGGGGCAGCATCTGGTTGCAGGAAATCGTGAGGGCAGGGCTTCGGCCTGGTCGGTCCACAGGCAGAATGCGGGGCAACCCGTTATTGTCTAGGAGATCGCCCATGTCTGCACCAGCCCAGTTGTCCAGCACCAGTATCGTCCTCGTGCACGGTTCGTGGCACGGCGCCTGGTGCTGGAAGCGGGTTCTGCCCCTGCTGCGGGGTGCAGGCGTTGATACGCACGCGGTAACCCTCACGGGTGTGGGCGAACGGGCCCACCTGCTGAGCCCGGCGGTGGGTATTGACACCCATATCCAGGATGTGATCGGCATGATTGAGGCGGAAGAATTGCACCGGGTGGTGCTGGTCGGTCACAGTTATGCGGGGAACCTGATCACCTGTGTGGCCGACCGGCTGGAGCGCGTCCGTCCCGGCCTGCTTCGGCATCTGGTGTATCTGGATGCCGGCATTCCTGAGCCCGGCAGCAGCTGGAGCACGCCCCATGCACCCGAAACCGTGGCCAAGCGCGCCGCCGAGGCCCAGGCCAGCAGTGGCGGCCTGAGCTTTCCGCCGCCCGACGCCAGCGTGTTCGGCCTGGAGGGTGCCGACCGGGACTGGGTCAACCGCAGACAGACGCCCCAGCCCTACCGCCTCTACCACGAGACCCTGCAGTTCGATCCGGCTCTGGTATGGCGAATTCCGCACAGCTTCATCGACTGCACGAACCCACCGTTGGCCACGATTGACGCCGCCCGCAGGCGGGTGCGCACCGAGCCGGGCTGGAAAGTCCATGAACTGGCGACCGGACACGATCCCATGGTCAGCGCCCCACGGGAGCTGACGCAATTGCTGCTGGCTGTGCACCACCAGGCTTCGCTCAACACATGAAAGGGCCAGGCTTGCCGATCGACCACGGTCGGCTGGAACGCATCGACCTGTTGCGTGCTGCAGCCATGGTCTGGATGACGGTATTTCATTTTTGCTTCGACCTGAACCATTTCGGGTTCATCGAGCAGAACTTCTATCGCGATCCGTTCTGGACCTGGCAACGCACGGCCATAGTCAGCCTGTTTCTTTTCACAGCGGGTCTGTCGCAGGCCGTGGCCTGGCATCAGTCACAGTCGTGGGCCCGCTTCTGGAGGCGCTGGGTGCAGATTCTGGCCGCGGCCCTGCTTGTGACCGCCGGGTCCATGATCATGTTTCCCAGCAGTTACATCTACTTCGGTGTGCTGCATGGCATCGCCGTCATGCTCGTCATCGTGCGCCTGAGTGCCGGCTGGGGTGCCTGGCTGTGGCTGGCCGGGGCAGCGGCTATCGCGGCCAAACACCTGGCCCCACCGCTGATCGCGGCCTTTCCCTCCGCCGAGGTGCTCAACACGCCGTTGTTGAACTGGCTGGGCCTGATCAGCCGCAAGCCGGTCACCGAAGACTATGTGCCTTTGTTGCCATGGCTGGGGGTGATGTGGTGGGGTATGGCGGCAGGCCAGTGGATCTTGCGCCACCGCCCCTGGTGGCTGCATGGCGACGGACCGCCTGGAGGCCCGGTACGCCATGGCATGGTGAAGCTGGGGCAATGGAGCCTGAGCTACTACCTGCTGCACCAACCGGTCCTGATAGGTCTGCTGTCCGTCTTTGTCTGGCTCAGGACAGCGGGGTGATCTCAGCCAGTACCGCGTCGAGGGCAGACAGAAGCTGTTCAACGTCGTCCTCGGTCGTGGACGGGCAGACCAGCATCATGTTGTGAAATGGCGTGATGAGCACGCCCCGGTTCAGCAGTCCGAGGTGGATGAGGTGCTCCAGCTGGCCGTCCAGAATGGCCTCTGCCTCGGTGCCGTTGCGCGGTGGGGTGGCGCAGAACTGAAACTCGACCCGCGCCCCGACCTGTGTGACGCACCAAGGCAAGCGGTGGCGAACAGTTGCCGCCCGCAGGCCATCTGCCAGCCGTTCGGCCAGCGGCAACATGTGCTGGTAGGCCTTGGCTGTCATGACATGGGAGAGGGCAGCCCGCATGGCTGACATCGACAACATGTTGCCGGTGAGCGTGGTCCCGATGCCGCTGTGGCCTGGTGGTGCGTCCGTTTTGGCCTTGACCGCCCGGGTTGCCAAGGCCGACGTCATGCCGTAGACCGCGCATGGGACGCCACCACCGACGGGCTTGCCCAGCACCAGCGCATCCGGCTCAATGCCATGGGCACGGGCATAGCCCCCTGGTCCGGTGCTGATGGTGTGTGTCTCATCCATCACCAGCAGCGCGCCATGACGGCGAATGATCTGCTGTGCCTGAGTCCAGTACCCCGGATCGGGCAGCACCATGCCTATGTTGGTCATGACCGGTTCGGCCAGCACGCAGGCCACGTTGCCTGCCGCCAGCGCCGCATCCAGCGCGGACAGGTCGTTGAACTCGACCACCACCGTGTGCGCGGTCAGGTCATGCACCTGGCCCAGCAGACTGTCACGTTGAACGGGTTGTCCGTTCACCAGGTCGACGAACACATCCTCGATGGTGCCGTGGTAACAGCCATTGAAAACGAGAATCTTGTTGCGCCCGGTGGCCGCGCGTATCCAGCGCACGATGTAGCGGTTGGCATCGGTGGCGCTCAGGGCAAACTGCCAGAAAGGCAGTCCAAACCGCTGCGCCAACAGGCGCGCCACTTCCGACGCATCGGCCGTCGCCAGCATCGTGGTGTAGCCGCGCGTGGCCTGGCTCTGCAGCGCGGCGGCCACCGGCTGCGGCGAATGCCCGAACATCGCGCCGGTGTCACCCAGGCAGAAATCCACCCGTTCGTGCCCGTCCACGTCAATCACCTTGGCACCCTGCGCACGATCAACGTGCAACGCGAAAGGCGTGCCCCAGTCGTTCATCCAGTGCAGGGGCACACCGAACAGCAGGTGTTGGCAGGCTTCAGCTGCAAGGGCGGCCGACGCGGGGTTCTCCAGGATGTATCGCTCCCGCTCTCGCGCGGCAAAGGACTGTGCCCGCGCCCAGTCCAGGCCAAGGCGGCCGGGGCGCTCCGCTGCAGGGGAAGATGTGCTGTTGCCGTCCATAGGGGGTCTGTTGCTCCAGATGGACTTCCAATATAGGTGAGGGCGCCTCCGACCATGGTGCCAATGTGTGCGCCCCTGCCCGGATCCAGGGGCAGTCGAATGCGATCCAAAAAAAACGCGACCACAGGTCGCGCTTTTGGTATCAGGCGACGGCCAGCGTCACTGAATCTTGGCTTTTTCCCGCAGCTGCATCTGGTACTCGGTCATGCGCTGCTGGGCCATTTGCTGCTGGATCTGTTCCTTGATGTCGTCCAGCGCGGGCAGTTGTGCCTGGCGGATGTCATCCACACGGATCACATGCCAGCCAAACTGGCTGCGTACAGGCGCCTCGGTCATCTGGCCCTTGTCCAGCTTGACCATGGCTTCAGAGAATTCGGTCACATAGCTGGCGGCCATGGCCCAATCCAGGTCGCCACCGTTGGCGCCAGAGCCGGGGTCTTTGGACTGCTTGCGGGCGATGTCCTCGAACTTGGCGCCACCCTTGATGGAGGCAATGATGGCCTTGGCCTCGTCTTCCGATTCGACCAGAATGTGACGGGCGCGGTACTCCTTGCCGGCATTGGCCTCGACAAACTTGTCATATTCGGCCTTGATTTCGGCGTCGGTCACTGGATTTCGCTTCTGGAAATCGGCGAACAGCGCACGGATCAGGATGGTCTGGCGGGCCAGTTCCATCTGGTCTCGGTACTCGGGTGTGGCGGCAATGCCGCGCTTGGTGGCTTCCTGCATGAAGACCTCGCGCAGGATCACTTCTTCCTTGAGTTGCTCGCGCATGCCGTCGTCGACCTGACGGCCGCTGCCCTCGATCTGTTTGACCAGCTGCTCGACGCGGGCCTTGGGCACGGCTTTGCCATTGACGATGGCGATATTCTGGGCGACGGCCCAAGGGCTGGCAGCCAGCAGCAGAGCGGCTGCCACGGCCGAAAGAGCGACTTTCATGGTGTTCCTAGGGAATAAAAAGGCATTGGAGCCGGTTGCTGGCCAGCGGTTTCGGTGTACTGGTATCCAAAGGTAGCCTTCCGGCTGCCTCAGGTCTGGATTTCGATGGCCAGGGCATGCAGCCCGGCCGCCGTGAAATCGCGCAGCGCATCATACACAAGCCGATGCTGGGCCACCCTGTTGCGGCCGGCGAACAGCGGACTGGCAATGCGAACCCGAAAGTGCGATCCGTAGCCAAGCCCGTTGGCACCCGCATGTCCAGCATGGGCTGCGCTTTCGTCGATGACCTCCAGCTTCGTGGGTACAAGGGCCGCACGCAGGGCGGTCTCCAGCGCGGTTGCGGTGGGCGCGGGCAAGGTCTGACGGGTGTTGCTCATGGTTTGCCTGGTTGATCGCCAGTCGAGTCGTCCTTGAGGTAGCGGGCGATGTACAGCCCCTGCCCGATGATGAAAATCACCGGGAAGGCATAGCCCCAGATCTTGAAGTCCACCCAGAAGTCGGTCGAGAAGAAGGCTGCCACATAGGCGTTGATGCCTGCCATGAACAGGAAATAGCTGATCCATATGACGGTCAGACGTCCCCATACGACGTCAGGCAGCTGCAACTGGCTCCCCAGAAGCATCTGCAGGAAGTTCTTCTTCCAGATCCAGAGAGCCGCGCCCAGAACAATGGCCAGGCTGGCGTAGAGCACGGTTGGCTTCCATTTGATGAAGCGCTCGTCCTGCAACACCAGCGTCAAGGCACCGAAGACCAGAACCAGAGCCAACGTCACCTTGTGCAGGGTCTGCAGCTTCCGGTCCACCGCATAAATGATGCCTGTCTGTACCACGGTGGCCGCCATCAGTACGGCCGTGGCGGTGTAGATGTCGTGCAGCTTGTAGGCCGCAACGAACAGAGCAATCGGAAAAAAGTCGATCAGGAACCGCATCCGAGGATTATCGCGCCTGCGCCCGGGGACGGCCTCGCCACCCCAGTTTGGCCCCAAGTTTCACCATTTGGTGCCGATACGAGTCAAAACCCCATGCCGAAGGAACCCGCATGAACGACGATGAACAGTTTGAGAGTTTCAAGATCGCCCTGGCCGGGTTTCTGGAGCAGACCACAGTCCTGGTCGACTGGGTGCTGTCAGACGAAGCCACGAAGGCCCACCTGAGCCCGCTGGTCCCGTGGGTCAGCGAGGTGATGTCAGCGTCAATGGACCGTGTGTTCGTGGAACAGGTGGCCATGGCCTATTGGTCGCGCATGGGCATGACCTCCACATCCCAGCCGGCGCGACTGAAGATCATGGAGCTTGACGGGCTGTGCGCGGCAGTTCGTCAAAGTCTGGCAGACCGACCTTCCGTCCCGGAAGGTCAGACCCACTGCACGGCCAGCCAGACCCATTTGCTTTGGGTGTGCAGCCTGACGGTCGGCAGCCTGCTGGACGCGATTGGTGACATGTTTCCGCTGGTGCGCGGCATTCTCCGCTCGACGCAGGATGCCATCGACGTGGCGCGCAGCTGAGACAGCGGCGCCCAGGGCTATTCCGACTCGCACAGGGTCGCTAGTGCAAGGTGGCATGAGCGAAATGGCGCGCAAACGTCGGGCAGGAACCTGTTGATGGGACTCGGATCCATTCGCCGATAACATCAACATACCCACCCTGCCTGAAAATCTTCCACCATGAACCAGCACGACCAGCAAGCCATCCTGACCCTCGCCCTGATGGCGGCCTTTTCGGACGGACAGAAGGCCGAAGCCGAGCGCCAGTCCATCCGGCAGCTGGCCTCCATGCTCAACGAAGGCACATCAGGTCTGGAACTTCCCCGCCTATACCAGGATGTGCTGCTCAAGCGCGTCACGCTGGACGATGCAGCGGCAGTTCTGCAGACACCTGAGCTTCGTCAGCTGGCCTACGAAATGGCGGTGGGTGTATGCGATGCCGACGGAGAGCAATCGGATGCCGAGCGGGCATTCCTGGCCCGCCTGAGGACAGCGCTGAAACTGGATGCTGAAGCAGTGGCATCGGTTGAACAACAGGAGCGTGAAATGCTGGCTGCCACCGGCAGCGTGGTCGCAGCGGGTTCTTCGGTGCCTGCATCGGTCACAACCGGAGGTCTTCCCGGCCAGGTTGCAAACATGCCCGACGAAGCCCTGAATGCCCAGATTGACCGGAGCATTCTTCAGAGTTCCTTGCTCAATGGCGCCCTGGAACTGCTGCCCCAGTCGTGGGCGTCCATGGCCATCATTCCGCTGCAGGTGAAGATGGTTCACGGCATCGGCAAGGCGTATGGAGTCGAGCTCGATCAGGGCCATGTGCGCGAGTTCATCGCCACAGTCGGTGTCGGGCTGGCGTCCCAGTACATTGAGCAGTTCGGGCGCAAGTTGCTGGGTGGTCTGCTGGGCAAGGTGGCGGGGCGTACCGTGGGCGGATTGGCGCGTGCCGGCACCGGCATGGCCTTCTCGTTTGCCACCACCTATGCCCTTGGACAGGTTGCCAAACGCTACTACGCCGGCGGACGGGTGATGTCCACCGCCTTGCTGCAGGAAACCTTCCAGGATCTTCTGGGACCAGCCCGGCAGATGCAGTCGCGCTACCTGCCTCAGATCCAGCAAACCGCTTCTTCGCTTGATATGAACAAGGTGCTGTCGATGGTTCGTGGAAGCACCCCCATGCCTTGACGGGTGGACGCAACGGGGGGGGGATCGATGTAAAAATTCGTGACCCGGTTTGTGCCCATGCAAAATCCACCGCACCTGGAGCCCCCCGCTCCGGGTGCGGAAAAGCACCGCTCTTGACCTTTCCTGATTTCGGGAGAAACCGTTTCATGCCCTCCATGCAACTCCTGCGCACCCTCAAAATGACTGCCGCTGCCCTCGCGGTTGCCCTGCTGGCGGCCTGTGGAGGCGGAGATGACGACCCCTTGCCCGGTGACCCTTCCAGTGATCCGGTCGCCAAATACGTGGGTTCCTGGCTCAGCCGCTGCGTATCAGACAGCGGGGCATCCGCCCATGTTCGTGCAGACTTTCGCAAGGTGTCGCCCACAGGACTGTCGGGAGACGTGATTGCCTATGCCTATGTGGGTACATCTTGCTCCGGTCCGAGCGTCAGGGACAGGAAGGTCCTGACCAACCTGAACCTGACCCTGGTCGGGCCGACCACGGTATCCGGATTGGCCGCGGAGCGCTTTTCCGGCTCTGCCGACCAGGGCAATGGCAAGGTGGTGCTCTCCGTCTCGGGCAACCAGCTGCGCATCGGTGACCCGGACGAGGGCAAGGACGCCGAAGGCTACCCCACGTCTTTCTTCGACGAAGTGCTCAATCGTCTGTGAGGGTCAGCCTGCTGCCGCTGTTTCGGGCGCAGGATTCTTCACAACCTCGGCAGCGATGCTGAGCGATCTAAGGCGCAAAGCCGGATCAAACACATCGCTGACCAGCATGAATTCATCGGCTTCGGTGCTCTGCAACAGCGCCTGCAGCCCGTCGCGCACGGTATCGGGTCCGCCCACCACCGCGCAGGCCAGGAAGTCAGCAATCGCCGCCCGCTCCTGCGGGTGCAGACGATGCATGTAGTGCTCCACCGGGGCCGGCAGCTGCCCACGCCGACCGGTCAGAATGCCCAGCACCCTCTGGTAGGTGCTGCTGGCCAGGAATTCAGCCTCTTCGTCGGTCGGCGCGGCAATCAGTGGTACGCCCACGATGGCGTAAGGTTTGGCCAGGTGCTTGGACGGACGGAAGTTGTGCCGGTACATCTCCAGCGCCTGCAAAAGGTAGCGAGGCGCAAAGTGAGATGCGAACGCGTAGGGCAGTCCGTGCTCGGCCGCGAGCTGGGCCGAAAACAGGCTCGATCCGAGCAGCCAGATCGGCACCTCGGTGCCGGCGCCAGGCATGGCAATCAGCCTCTGGCCGGGCTCGGCCGGCGCCAGCAGCCGCTGCAGTTCGGCCACATCGCGCGGGAAGTCCTGTTCTGACTCGACCCGGTCGCGGCGAAGGGCGCGCATGGTCAGCGGATCGGTGCCGGGCGCGCGGCCCAGCCCCAGGTCAATGCGACCGGGGTACAGCTCGGCCAGGGTGCCGAAAGCCTCTGCCACCACCAGTGGAGCGTGGTTGGGCAGCATCACCCCGCCTGAGCCGACGCGGATGTGCCGAGTACCACCGGCGATGTGGCCGACCAGCACCGCCGTGGCCGAACTGGCAATGCCGCTCATGTTGTGGTGTTCAGCCAGCCAGTACCGGGTGAAACCCAGGCTTTCGGCGTGCTGCGCCGTGCGAAGGGCGATGGTCAGTGCATCGGCCACCGTACCACCCTCACGAACGGCGACCAGGTCGAGCATGGACAGGGGGATCTGGTGCAGTGCTTTCATGCTGGCCTCCGCGTCCGCCAACTGCGCGGACGACCGTGTTACATCGATGCTTCGAGCATGCCACGGTAATCTTCGGCCGTGGCGATACGGGGATTTGTCTTATGGCAGTGATCTGCCAGAGCGCCCTCAACGACCTTGTCGAACAGGTCAGGCGTGACGCCCAGCTCAGCCAGCCCCCTGGGCAGGCCCAGACGGGCGTTCATGTCACGGATGGCGAGCCCCAGGTCGGTGGCACCACCGATTCCCATGGCCTGGGCCATGCGTTCGAGCCGGCGCTCCTTCTGCACACTCTCGGCACCGGCATTGAAGGCAATCACCGCCGGCAGGAACAAGGCATTGAGGGTGCCATGGTGCAGGCGCGGATTGACGCCACCCAGGCTGTGGCTGAGGCTGTGAACACAGCCCAGACCCTTCTGGAAGGCCATGGCCCCCTGCATCGACGCACTCATCATGTTCAGTCGCGCCTCTCGGTCCTGCCCGTCCCTGGTGGCACGTTCAATGTGGGACCAGCCGCGCTGCAGGCCATCCAGCCCGATGCCATCGGCCGGTGGGTTGAAGGCCGGTGCCATGAAGGTTTCCATGCAGTGGGCAATGGCATCCATGCCGGTGGCGGCCGTCAGCAGTGGGGGCAGGCCCAGCGTCAGTTCGGGGTCGAGCAGGGCAGTCTTGGGCACCAGGTGCCAGCTGTGAAAACCCAGCTTCCGGCCATCGTCGACAATGACAATGGCTCCGCGCGCCACCTCGCTGCCGGTGCCGGCGGTGGTGGGAATGGCGATCAGGGGAGGAACGGCGGCCGTGATCCTGGGGGACCCACCTTCAATCGTGGCGTAGGTCTTGAGGGGCCCTTCATGTGCAGCAGCAATGGCCACCCCTTTGGCACAGTCAATCGCACTGCCCCCGCCCAGCGCGATCAGGCCATCACAACCCTGTGCCTTGTAAATGGCCACCGCGGCCCGGACGGCCCCTTCCGTCGGATTGCTGGGGGTCTGGTCAAACACCGCAGGCTGCCAGCCGGGCAGGGCGGCCATGGCCTTGTCCAGCAGACCTGCCGCCTTGACGCCAGCGTCGGTGACGATCAACGGCCTGTGGATGCCCGCCCGCTCACATTCGGCTGGCAATTGCGCCAGCACGCCGAAATCGATCAGGATATTGGTCACATACAGGATCTGGGCCATGGGTTTGTCTCGCTATTGGGTGAAGGTGAACCTGAAAACTATACGGGCACAGGCACACGGCGCCAATGCCACGCTGGCGACGCCCGGTCGCGGAAAAGACAGACACAATGCCTGTCCATGTCATCGCACCATCAGAATCCTCGTGCCCTTTTGAGTCCGGCCATGCGGGGCGTGCTCGACCGGATTGAACGCGCCGGACATGTGCCCATGCATGCACTGTCCCCCGCACAGGCCAAGCTGGCTTACGCCGCTGGCGCCGGCGTGCTGGATATCGTTCCGCACAGGCTGGACAGAGTGGAAGACCTGCACATCGGAACACGCGATGGATCCAAGCTGCCGGCGCGGCTTTTTGCCCCGGCTTCGGATGGCCACCTGCCGGTACTGCTGTACTTCCATGGCGGCGGATTCACTGTCGGCGGTGTGGCCACCCACGAGCCGCTGTGCCGTCACCTCGCGCATCTGACCCACTGCGCGGTGATCTCGGTGGACTACCGGCTGGCTCCGGAATGGAAGTTTCCAACGGCCGTGCACGATGCCTGGGACAGCCTGACCTGGTTGCGCGAACATGCCGACAGGCTCAAGCTGGACGGCACACGCATCGCGGTTGGTGGCGACAGCGCCGGCGGCACGCTGGCGGCGGTGACAGCCATCGGAGCGCGCGATGCGGGCTGGTCCCTGTCCCTGCAGCTTCTGTTCTATCCCGGTTGTGCCGGTCACCAGAACACACCGAGCCACAAGACCTTTGCCGAAGGTTTCCTGCTTGAGGAAGCGCACATCAGCTACTTCTTCGACCACTATCTGCGCAGCCCCCTTGACCGGGACGACTGGCGTTTTGCACCGCTGGATGGCGTCGACCCGGACGGTCAGGTTCGTGATCTGGAGGGACTGGCACCGGCCTGGATCGGCCTGGCCGAGTGTGACCCTCTCACCGATGAGGGCGTGATGTACGCCGATCGTCTACGGATGGCCGGCGTCCCCGTGGATCTGGAGATCTACCCCGGGGTGGTCCATGGTTTCATCCAGTTCGGGCGAGCCATACCGCAGGCGCTCCAGTCGCATAACGATGCGGCCAGGGCGCTGCGCCATGCTTTCGAGTAGTCGTTCTCATCTTCAAGAACAGGAGACAAACCCATGGCAGAACTTCAACGATCCGACTTTCGCTGCCTGCACCGCCTTCGCGTGCGGTGGGCCGAGGTGGATATGCAGAAGATTGTGTTCAACGCCCACTACCTGATGTACTTCGACACCGCCGTCACCGACTATTGGCGTGCGGTCGCCCTGCCATACGAATCGGCCATGCACCAGCTGGGTGGTGACATCTACGTGGCCAAGGCAACGGTCGAGTTTCACGCCTCCGCACGCATGGACGACATGCTCGAGGTGGGCATGAAATGCAGCCGCATCGGCAATTCGTCATTGGCGTTCACCGGCGCGATTTTCCGGGGTGAGGAGCACCTGATCAGCGGTGAGCTGATCTACGTGTTCGCTGATCCGGCCACCCAGCGATCGCAGCCGGTACCTCAGGCCCTGCGCGACATCTTGCTGGGCTACGAGGCAGGTGAACCCGTGTTTTCAGTCAGGACTGGCGGCTGGACGGAACTGGGGCCCGAAGCCAGTCGGATCCGCACCGAGGTGTTTGTCCAGGAACAGGGCATTGCCCGCGAAGTCGAGCTCGACGAGGCCGACGCGACGGCTGTGCACGCGCTGGCGGTCAACCGGCTGGGCCAGCCGCTGGCCACCGGTCGTCTGGTGACAGGGGAGCCTGGCGTCGGAAAGATCGGCCGCATGGCGGTATCGCGTGTCATGCGTGGCAGCCAGATCGGTGCCGCCGTGTTGCAAGCCCTGCTGTCCGCCGCCCGCAACCGGGGCGATCACGAAGTTTGCCTGCATGCCCAACGCAGCGCGGTGGGCTTTTACCGCCGGATGGGTTTCGAAGCCCGTGGTGAACCGTTCATCGAAGCTGGCATCGAGCACCTGAAGATGGTCACGCGCCTTTGATCAGGGTACCAGCTGCAGTTGCTCCCGGCGGCGAGATGAAACGCCCCAGACCGGCCGCGACGATGGAGACCCGTCGAGCTCGTGTCGCCACTCGTCCATGGAAAGATCCCAATGGACACCGTTTTGTTGGGCTCGCATGACCAGGCTGGAGCGGGTGCCGTAGCCGCGTTCGGGCATGTGCACGAAGGGACTGGCCAAGGCCTGTTCCAGTTCGAGCGGGACGCCCGTGTTTGGCAGTTCTGACGGATCCACGCCGGATTGGCTGCCCAGTGCGTCCAGCAGGATCTGCTGCCATGCATCACCGGGTGCGTGTGCGGTTTTCAGGGCTTCAGACAGAGCCGAACGCAGCAGTGTGGTTTTGGGCCAGTCGGTATTCAGACTGGCGTTGGACAAGGCGTAAAGACCCGGCTGCAAAGAGCGCAGCCACATATCTGGCTTGTGCGCAGCATGCGGGTGGGCTGGGTTCCGGTTGCTCATGAAGGACCAGCACCCCTGCTTCAGATCACCAACAACCAGATTGAACCCGCCGTAGGCAGCCGGATCGATGGCCTGGGCAAATCGGGAGACGTCGGAAAACCCCATCCCCAGCCAGCGCGTGACCAGCTCACCTCGACTCAACCGCGCCGCCGGCGTCTCGGCCGACCGTACGTTGGTCAACATCGCCACGCGGCCGGAGGAAGCAACGCCCAGCCACGTTCCCCCTTCACGCAAGTCCCGCCCCGCCACCACCTGCGATCCATCGGCCAGGGCCCAGCGGTGAAGCCTGGCGGTGGGACGATCAAAGAACTCGTCCCGGTTGGCGGCCAGAAGCAGTGGCACCCCAGGCCGGGCATTCAGGGCGAACGCGATCAGGCACATCGAAGCAGGGGCGGCAGTGAATCAGATGTCATCAAGCAGAGGGTAGGGCAGGGGCAGCAGGGTCAACAGGGAGCCGTCAGCGCTGCCCAGGTGCAATTGCCCGTCGGAAGCGGCACTGACCTGCATGGACACGATGGCCACGAACCCGCCGCCTGGTTCGGTCGCAACGGCCGCCACAGTTCCACACGGTTGCCCGGCATCCGAGCTGTGGAAGACGTCCTGTCCGACGGTCATCGGCGCATCGCATCGGGAAAGGAAGGCCCGCCGTTTGAGCGTACCGCGAAACTGGCTGCGTGCGACGACCTCCTGTCCGGGGTAGCAGCCCTTCTTGAAGCTCACACCGCCGACCGACTCGTAGTTGAGCATCTGCGGCACAAAGGCCTCAAACACGGGTGCGCTGACCATGGCGATACCAGAACGCACCTCCAGCCAGTCCCAGAGCTCCGAGTCCATCGGTGTTGCCGAGGGCGCCGCTGCATCCGCCGGCAGCATCATCAAGGCGCGCTGAACACCAGCGGCGGGGTAGAGGCGAACTGCCAGGCCGGAGCCCACGGTCGCACCGCTCCATGGAAGCCCGTCCAGGTTCTCTGGCACAGCCTGTTCTGTCACGCCCCACAACTGCCAGGCTGCGGTGTCATCACTCAGCCTGACCTGAGCCCGCAAGACAAACATGCCCAAGCGCTTGAGCGTCTGCGCCAGCAGATCGGCCGACATCACCAGCAGGACATCGTCTTCCGCGCGCTTGACACCAATGAAGCTGGCCTGCATCCGCCCCTTGGCCGAGCAATAGGCAGCCAGTCTGGCCTGCCCCGGCCTGAGCAACACAAAATCCTGCGTCAGCTGCCCCTGCAGAAACTTGGCAGCGTCTGGGCCCTGCGCCCTGATCACTCCAAGGTGCTGCAGCCGACATGCGCCGGGCACAGCGACGGGCTCAGGTCGGGGTCTGACACGGGGTTCTGGGGAGCTCAGATTCATGGATGCTTGCCTCGGTCTGCGGTAAGCCGCATCGGGGAAATCCCGACGTGGAGTGTCGATTATCATGCTGAGCCCATGAAGCGTTCTAGCCCGCCGAGCATGTCCCTGCCGGCCCTCCTGTCGTGATGCGCTGGCTGTTTCGCCTGCTGCTTCTGTTCGCCATTGGCGCGACGGCAATCTGGGCTGCCGCACAGTGGTGGATTGACCGACCTCTGTCCATGGTCCCGCAACCTGGGGCTGAAGGTACCGCAGTCGAGCTGCTGGTGGAACCAGGCATGTCGGCCCAGACGGTGGCGACCGCAGCCGTGGCCGCTGGCGTTCAGACCGACGAATCTCTGCTTTTTGCCTGGTTCCGGCTGTCCGGCCATGCGCGCCTCATCAAGGCCGGCAGCTACGAGTTCGAACCGGGTACCACACCGCGTCAGCTGCTGAACAAGCTGGTCCGGGGAGAACAGGCCCTGCGCAGCCTGACGCTGGTCGAAGGCTGGAACATCCGGCAGGTGCTGGCCGCGGTGCAGGCCAGTCCCTACCTGATACAGGACCTGCAAGGTGTTGCGCTGAACGACCTGATGTCCCGCCTTGGACGCCAGGAGGCGCACCCGGAGGGACGGTTTTTCCCCGACACCTACCGTTTTCCCAAGCGCACACCAGCATCTGTCGTGTTGCGCCAGGCCGCCGAGGCCATGGACCGGCAACTGGCCGCTGCTTGGGCCAGCCGCGAGCAGGACAGCCCCCTGCGTTCGCAGGAAGACCTGCTCATCCTTGCCAGCATCATCGAAAAAGAGACCGGCCTTGCCGATGACCGGCCCATGGTTGCCGGTGTGTTCGCCAACCGCCTGCGCATTGGCATGCGTCTGCAGACCGATCCGACGGTGATCTATGGCCTGGGCGAGTCCTTCGATGGCCGTCTGCTGCGGGTGCACCTGCAGACAGACACCCCTTACAACACGTACACACGCGCCGGCCTGCCGCCCACTCCGATCGCCATGCCCGGCGAAGCGTCGTTGCTGGCCGCCGTGCGTCCGGCCAAGACCCGGGCCATGTACTTCGTATCCCGCGGGGACGGTTCCAGCCATTTCAGTGCCACTCTGGACGAGCACAATGCAGCGGTGCGGCGCTACATCCTGAACCGCTGAAGCCCCATGGGAATCACACGACATGCGGCCGATCAAGGCCTGTTCATCAGCTTCGAGGGCATTGACGGTGCCGGAAAGTCGACCCACATCGACGGGTTGGCCGATGCCTTCCGCAGACAGGGCCGGACGGTGACACTGACGCGCGAGCCGGGAGGCACACCGCTGGCCGAGAAGCTGCGGACGCTGGTGCTCAACGACGCCATGGATCCCCTGTGCGAGGCCCTGCTGATGTTCGCCGCCCGTCGCGACCACCTGTGCCAGGTGATCGAGCCGGCGCTGGCACGCGGCCATGTGGTGCTGTGTGACCGCTTCACCGACGCAACTTTTGCCTACCAGGGTTACGGGCGGGGCTTCGACCTGGACGTGCTGCGCCAACTGGAAATCTGGGTGCAACGCCGGGACGCAGGCCAGGGACTGCGTCAGCCAGATCTGACCATCTGGTTCGATCTGGACCCGGCGGTCGCGGCGGCGCGCCTTGCCCATGCCCGCTCACCGGATCGCTTCGAGTCGCTGCCGATCGAGTTTTTTTCGAGGGTGGCCGATGGCTATCGCCAAAGGCTGCAAGCGGACAGCGGCCGATTTGCCCGTATCCAGGCCGATCAACCCGTGCCAAAGGTCTGGCAGTCGGTGTTGTCCGCATTGGCCTCCCGGGGTTGGCTGCCAGCCCCTGTACAAACGTGAACGAGCCGCTTTTGCTGGCACCCTGGCTGCGGAAGCAATTGCGTTCGCTGGTTCGCCAGCGAGGCCATGCGCTCTTGTTGCACGGTCCCTCTGGCCTGGGGCAATACGAACTGGGTCTGGCGCTGGCACAGGCCTGGCTTTGCGAGCGCCCGGGAGAGGAGGGTGCGTGTGGTGCCTGCGCGAGCTGCCATGCGATCGACGTTCGCACCCACCCCGACATGGCCGTACTGCTACCCGAGGCCATGAACCTTGAGCTGGGCTGGCCACTGGACGAGCGGACCCAGAAGGAACTGGAAGACAAGAAGCGCAAGCCCAGCCGCATCATCCGCGTTGAGGCTGCGCGAGCGGTCATTGCATTCACACAGCTCACCCGGGCCAGAGGCAACTCCAAGGTGGTGCTGGTGTATCCGGCAGAGCAATTGAACACCGAATCGGCAAACACCTTGCTCAAGACGCTTGAAGAGCCAACAGGCGAGGTGCGTTTCATCCTGGCCAGCGAGGCGGCGCACCAGCTGCTGCCCACCATTCGCAGCCGATGTCAGGCACATGCCCTGCACTGGCCTGACCCCGAGGAGGCGCTGGCCTGGCTGACGGTGGCTGCTCGTGCCGAAGGGCTGCCGTCGGACAATGCAGGTGCACTGCAAACCTGGCTGCGCGCCGCCGGGGGTCGACCCCAGGATGCCATCCAGTGGGGTCGTTCAGGATTGACCGAAACCACCTGGTCTCGTCTGCCCAAAGCCATGGCCGCCGGCGACTGGAGCCTGATGGCCGAATGGCCTGCCAGCCTGCAACTGGACGTGATGCAGAAGCTCTGCCACGACCTGATGGCGGTCGCCACGCATGGGAAGCCTCGGTTTTTTCACGCAGCCGACCTGCCTGCGACGCCGCGCTGGCCAGCCCTGGCACGCTGGTCGCGCGAACTCCTGCAAGCCGCACGCACGGTTGAACATCCGTTCCAGCCGGCGCTGACCCAGCAGGCCTGGGCAGCGCACACCCGGGAACGCCTGGCCACAGCCTGACGGGTTCGTGATCGACGCCACACAGCGCACTCGCTGATGGACAGGTAACGCCATGGCGCTGGCGATTGCCGGTAAACTCTCGTGACATGAGCACGCCCAATGCGTCTTCCGGAGCGGCCCGGCCCAGCGTCATCCAGCTTTCCATCAAGGAAAAGGCGGCGCTGTATGCAGCCTACATTCCACTGTTTTCAGACGGCGGCATCTTCATTCCGTCCTCTCGGGATTACCGACTCGGCGATGACGTGTATGTGTTGTTGAGCCTCCCGGATGATCCCCAGCGCTACCCGGTGGCCGGCAAAGTGGCATGGGTCACCCCACCCAAGGCTCAGGGCGGCCGAACCCAGGGCGTGGGTATCCGGTTTCCTGCCGACGAAAAGTCGCGTCTGCTCAAGCTCAAGATCGAAGAGATTCTGGGCGCCAATCTCGGCTCGGACCGCCCGACCCAGACCATCTGACCCGGCGGTGGCCCCGACCGCCGCGATTTGCCGGCAGCATCGCGAAAAGCCGCGTGCCCCGCCGCATCTCATCCTTTGCCATGTTCACCGACTCCCACTGCCACCTCAGCTTTCCGGAACTCGCCTCCCAGTTGCCCGAGATCCGCATGGCAATGCAACAGGCCCGGGTGGACCGCGCCCTTTGCATCTGCACCACGTTGGAAGAGTTCGATGCCGTGCATGGGCTGGCCATGCAGCACGACAATCTCTGGGCCACCGTGGGTGTCCACCCGGACAACGAAGGGGTGTCGGAGCCAAGTCTGAACGATCTTCTGGACCGGGCCGCGTTGCCTCGTGTGATCGGTATTGGAGAAACGGGGCTTGACTACTACCGGCTCGCTGGTCGCACGATTGAAGACATGGCCTGGCAACGCGAGCGGTTTCGCGTACACATCCGCGCCGGGCGCCAGACCGGACTGCCGCTGGTCATTCACACACGCAGCGCATCAGCTGACACGCTGGATATTCTGAAAGAGGAGGGGGGACTTCTGTCGGCGGTCGGCGAGAAGGCGCCCGTGCGGGGCGTCTTTCATTGTTTTACCGAAACCGTGGAAGTGGCCCGGGCGGCACTGGATCTCGGCATGTACATCTCGTTCTCAGGCATCATCACATTCCGAAATGCATCCGATCTGCGCGATGTGGTGCGGATGGTTCCGCTGGACCGCATGCTCATCGAAACCGACAGCCCTTACCTTGCCCCTGTTCCACACCGGGGCAAGACCAACACACCGGCCCTGGTGCCTCATGTGGCTGCACAGATTGCCGAGCTGAAAGGACTTTCTGTCGAAGCCGTCGGCGAACTCACCAGCCGCAACTTCGATCTTCTGTTTGACCACGTGACAGCCTGAGCGGGTGTACTTCAATCATGACAAAGCACTTCAGAAGTTCAAGGAAGTTTTTTGTTTCGATTGCATTTTTTTGCTCGGTCTCTTTGGCTCAGACAAGTTCGTACGAGTCCTTCTTTGCAGCCGTCCAACGGGACAACGAGTCGGCAGTGATTGCGCTGGCCCTGCGAGAATTCGATCTCAATACGCGCGACCCTCAAGGTGAACACGCGCTCGTCATGGCCCTTCGGCTTGGTTCGCTGAAGGTGGCCGGCTTCCTGCTTGATCAGCGTGGCGTTGATATCGATGCGCGCAACCAGCACGACGAAAATGCCCTCATGATGGCCAGTCTGAAGGGGCATGCAGTTCTGGTCCGGCGCTTGATCGAACGTGGGGCCCAGGTCAACAAGCCAGGCTGGACGCCCCTGCACTACGCCGCCTCGAACGAAAATCCGCAGAGCGTCGAGATTGCGCGATTGCTGCTCGAACATCACGCCTACATCGATGCGGCATCGCCCAACGGCACTACACCGTTGATGATGGCGGCTCACTACGGGCTACCCTCACTGGTCGATCTGTTGCTGGAAGAGGGGGCCGACCCACTGTTGCGCAACCAGCAAGGCATGACCGCGATCGATTTCGCCAGACGCGCCGGTCGCTCCCGCGATGTCGATGTCATCGCACGCGAAATCCGCAAGCGGCAACCCGCCGGTCGCTGGTAGTCACCGACACGCCCGGGATGGACGTCCCAGACTCGACACCTCTACGTGCAATTACTTAAAGACGCTGGGGGTTTTTGCGCTTCCAATCTGACCAGTCCGGTTGTGTCACCTGAGACAGGTCATGCCGGCAGGGTCAGTGCATCGCCCGGGGGATCCGGGCTGGAACCGAATCGGAGACAAGCATGAGTCACAAGGACACACACGACATCGTTGGCGGACTGGCGCTCACCGCGCTGGGTGTATTCGCTGCCGTTTATGCGCAGGAGTACGAGTTTGGTGAGCTCAACCGCATGGGGCCAGGCTACTTTCCTGTGGCGCTGGGCGTGATTGTGGCGGTGCTTGGGCTGGTGATTGCGGTCCCCGCCTTCTTCCGGCGCGGTCAGCCCATCCACGTTGAGTGGAAGACGTTTGCCCTTGTGATGGCAAGCCTGGTGGTGTTTGCACTGACCCTCAAGCTGCTGGGTCTCATGGTCGCCACCGTATTGGCCGTGATCATTTCTTCTCTTGCAGACAACGACACCCGATGGAAAGGTCGCCTGATCATCGCCTCCGGTGTGGCGGCCATCACCTACCTGGTGTTCATAGTGGGCCTGAGCATGGTGCTTCCGGTCTGGCCGTGGAGCAACTGAGCGTCTACCGAACAACCATTACCACCATAACCAGAGACAACCATGGACGTCATCAACGGCTTGCTCATCGGCCTTGAATCGGCAATGCAGCCGGTCACGCTGCTCTACTGCTTCATCGGTGTGTTCCTTGGCACACTGATCGGCGTGTTGCCGGGTATTGGGGCACTGGCCACCATTTCGCTGCTGCTGCCCATCACGTACCACATTCCGCCAACCGCAGCCATTGTGATGTTGGCGGGTGTGTACTATGGAGCTCAATACGGTGGGTCCACCGCGTCGATTCTGCTGAACCTGCCGGGAACCCCTTCGTCGGCCGTGGCCTGCCTCGACGGTTACCCGATGGCCAAGCAGGGCAGGGCTGGCGTAGCACTGTTCATGACCACCATCGCCTCGTTCGTCGGCTCCATGCTGGGCATTTTGATGCTGGTGCTGTTTGCGCCTGGCATTGCCGAGCTTGGCCTGAAGTTCGGGCCCGCGGAATATTTTTCGATGATGTTGCTGGGTCTGATTGCCGCATCCACGCTGGCTTCCGGCTCACCGGCAAAGGGCCTGGCCATGGTGGCTCTGGGTCTGCTGCTGGGCACGGTAGGTACAGACGTCAATTCGGGCGTGGCCCGTTTTGACTTCGGCATCCCCGAACTCATGGACGGCATCAATCTGGTGGCGCTGGCGATGGGTGTGTTCGGAATCTCCGAGGTGATCTCCAGCATCAACCAGGTGCGAGAAGGTGAAGTGAAGGAAAAAATCACTTTGCGCAATATGACGCCAACGGCCAAGGATGTTCGCGAGTCCATCATGCCCATGCTGCGCGGCACCGGCATTGGCAGCTTCTTCGGCGCCTTGCCTGGCACCGGGGCATCGATCGCGTCGTTCATGTCCTACGCGGTCGAGAAAAAGGTCGCAAAAGACCCCAGTCGCTTTGGCAATGGTGCGATTGAGGGCATCACAGCCCCGGAAGCGGCCAACAATGCGGCCTCGCAGACCGCGTTCGTGCCCACCCTGTCACTTGGCATCCCTGGCGATGCGGTGATGGCTCTGATGCTTGGCGCCCTGATCATCCACGGCATTCAGCCGGGCCCTCTCCTGATGACCCAGCAGCCCGATCTGTTCTGGGGCCTGATCGTCAGCTTCGGTATCGGCAACATCATGCTGATGGTGCTGAACCTGCCGCTCATCGGCATCTGGGTTGCCATTCTTCGCATTCCTTACCGTGTGCTGTTCCCGGCCATCCTGGTGTTTATCAGCCTGGGCGTTTACAGCGTGAACAACAACACCTTCGACGTCCTGATGGTGGCCATCATCGGTGCCGTCGGCTATGCCATGGCGGTCCTGCGCTTTGAGGCTGCGCCCATGCTGCTGGGCTTCGTGCTGGGCCCACTCATGGAGGAAAACCTGCGTCGTGCCTTGCTGCTGTCACGTGGCGACATGATGACCTTTGTGGAGCGGCCCATCAGCGGCACCTTGCTGGCCTTCGGCGGTGCCATGCTGCTGTGGACTGTGTGGGGTGCACTGAAGCGAACAGCCCGCGAGTCGGAACGCAAAGCCGATTTCCCTGAGGCCCAACCCTGACCAACGCTGCTCCGGTTCTGAAATGAGCCGCGCCCATGAACTCAAATGGTTCATGGGCGTTTCTCATCCTCATTTTAATATTCTACAATGTATATTATGTTAAGTAAACGATCGACCAACCAAACACCATCCACCGATGGTCCACACACCATCGCGTGGCCACGTCAGGCCTGCTTCTTGCGGATGCCGTGACGAATGACCCTGCAACCCCGGGCAAACACCAGTTTGGTGCTTCCTCGGACCGGCTGCCTCAGACCTACAATCCCCTCACCCCATCGTGACAGATCATGCCGATCCGTCACCCAATCGAAACCAATCCCACCTCACATGAAGCACCTGTTTCTTTCTCTGGGCATCATCGGCGCCGTTTCCCTGACCGCTTGTGGCAAGTCAGAGGCGCCGGCGCCTGCACCGTCACCCGCCACGTCCGAAGCGCCTGCGGCGGCTCCCGCAGCCTTGCCTGAATTGCGTGTGGCCATCGACCCGACCTACGAGCCGTTCACATTCAAGACCGCCGACGGTCAGCCCACCGGCTTCGATGTCGACATCGCAGAGGCCATTTGCACCGAGATCAAGCACAAGTGCGTCTACGTCGAGCAGGTCTGGGACAGCATGATCCCCGGACTGCAGGCCAAGAAGTACGATGTGATCGTCAGCTCCATGTCCATCACTGACGAGCGCAAGCAGGTGGTCGATTTCTCAGACAAGTACTACAACACGCCCAGCCGGATCGTGGTGAAGGCCGATACCCCGTTCACCGACCTGTCCTCGCTCAAGGGCAAGAAGATCGGTGTCCTCAAGGGCAGCACTCAGGAGAAGTACGCGATGGGTGAACTGCGACCGGCGGGCGTCAATGTCGTTCCCTACGAAGCTCAGGACCAGGTTTATCTGGATATCCGCTCGGGTCGTCTGGATGGCACTGTGGCCGATTCGGTCGAGGTCACCGGTGGTTTCCTGAGCAAGCCCGAAGGTGACGGTTACGGCTTCGTCGGTCCGGTGCTTTCCGACGTGAAGTACTACGGATACGGTGTAGGCGTTGCCATGCGCAAGGGCGAAGACCAGCTGCGCGAGCAAATCAACGGCGCCATCAAGGCGATCCGCGCCAACGGCGTTTACGAGACGGTCAGCAAGAAGTACTTCGACTTCGACGTTTACGGCGAATAAGGCCGTCCGGACTTGACGGGATACCACGCGTCGATCCTGCAGGGCGCCCTCGTTACGGTGGGCGTCTCGCTGGCGGCGCTCGTCTTTGCCATTTTCCTGGGGCTGCTCGGTGCGGCAGCCAAGCTGTCCGGTCGCCGCTGGCTGGTCGGACTGGCTACCGTGTACACCACCCTGATCCGAGGCATACCCGAGCTGGTGCTGATGCTTCTGATCTTCTACGGCGGCACCATCGGTTTGAATCACCTGCTGGAATGGGCGGGCAGCCGGCGTCATGTCGATATCAACCCCTTTGCCGCCGGTGTCCTGACCATCGGCTTCATTTACGGGGCCTACATGACCGAAACCTTTCGTGGCGCGATCCTGGCCATTCCTCGCGGCCAGGCCGAAGCGGCGTGGGCGTTCGGCATGGGCCGACTGCAGACCTTCCTGCGCATCACCCTGCCTCAGATGGTCCGCTATGCCTTGCCCGGGTTCACCAACAACTGGCTGGTGCTCATCAAGGCGACTGCTCTCATCAGCCTGATTGGTTTGCAGGAAATGACCTACCTGGCCAAGCAGGCCAGCGCAGCCACGCGCGAGCCATTCACATTCTTCCTGTTCGCCGCCGCCCTCTTCCTGGCCTACACGTCAGTCTCACTCTGGGCCCTTCGCTGGCTCGATCGGCGCTACAGCCTGGGCGTGCGCCGCGGTCACGCCTGAAAGATCGAGGTCACAGCAGATGCGCTGGGAAGTGATTGCCCTCCCCCAGACCCTGGCGCTCTATGCCGAGGGGCTGGCCACAACGGCATGGCTGCTACTCTCGGCCCTGGCGGTCGGCGGAATCCTGGCTGTGCTGATGGCATTGGCCCTGACCAGTACCGTTGCGCCACTGCGCTGGGTGGTGGGAGCCTTCACCTATGTCATCCGAGGTACGCCCCTGCTGATCCAGGTCTACCTGATCTACTACGGCGTCGCCCAGCTTGAATGGATCCAGGCTCGGTGGGACACGGTCTGGCCCTGGACCCATTTCAAGGATGCCTTCTTCTGTGCGCTGCTGGCCTTCAGCCTGAACACCGCGGGGTATACGGCTGAGTTGCTGGCGGGGTCGATCCGCGAAACCGCCGCTGGCGAGATCGAGGCGGCCCATGCCATGGGCATGAGTCGCTGGCAAGCCATGCGCCGCATTGTGATGCCCAGTGCCATGCGTCGAACCCTGCCCGCCTACTCCAACGAAGTGGTCATGATGCTGCACAGCACCAGCCTGGCCAGCACGGTCCCGGGTATGCTGGACATCACGGCCGCGGCGAGCCGCATCTACTCCGACTACTACTTGCCTTTCGAGGCGTATCTTTTCGCAGCGGCGATCTACCTGGTGATCACCTTCATGCTGGTTGGCGTATTTCGGCTGGCTGAGCGCCGTTTCATGGGCCATCTGGCGCCCAGAGTGCATTGAACCACCACCATGGAACGCCGTGAACACCCGCTGCCAGGCAGCAGCATTGGCCAGCAACGCCAGTTGGTGAGCTTGCATTTCGGCCCACCGGGGGCCCGCAAGATCTACCTGCAGTCCAGCCTGCACGCCGAAGAGTTGCCCGGCATGCTGGTCCTTCATCACCTGCGACAGGCGCTTCTGGAGGCCGAGCAGGCAGGCAGGTTGCTCGGTGAAGTGGTGCTGGTGCCCATGGCCAATCCGATTGGACTGGCCCAGCGCGTCAACCACAAGCCTTTCGGTCGGTTCGAGCTGGACTCAGCTCAGAATTTCAATCGCCACTATCCGGATCTGGCCGAAGCCATTCTGGATCAGGCGCGTTCGGCGCTCGGGCCAGATGCCGCAGAGAACTTACGCATTGTTCGAGCACTGGTGACCCGGTGGCTGGAGGCATGGAACCCTTCGAACGAACTGGAGGCGCAACGCCGCGCCCTGCTGCTGCTCGCTCACGATGCAGATGTGGTAATCGACTTGCATTGCGATGCCGAGGCTGTGATGCACCTCTACACCGAGGAGCCCTGCTGGCCCATGCTTGAACCGCTGGCCCGGGTACTGGGCTGCCGCGCCGTGTTGCTGGCCCGGGAGTCGGGTGGTGGACCATTTGACGAGCGCCTCTCCGGTCTCTGGTGGCAACTGGCTCAGCGCCTGGAGGCCGAGGGACTGGTTCATCCGCTGGAACAGGCCTGCGCCAGCACCACCGTGGAGCTTCGCGGTGAAGGTGACGTGAACCACGATCTGGCCAAGCGCGACGCGGGTGCGCTCATGGACTACCTGATGTACGCTGGCATCCTCGCCGGACCGCCACCTGAACTGCCCGAACTGCCCTGCTCGCCCACCCCGCTGGCAGGCTCCCAGACGTTGCGCTCACCCTTGCCCGGTCTGGTTGCCTTCCTTGTGGAACCTGGGCAGAAGGTGTCCGAAGGGGAGACAGTCGCAGAGGTCATTGACCCGACAGCAGCCGACGGATCGCGGGTGCACCGGATCTGTTCCCAGGTTGACGGTGTACTGTACGCCCGGGTTCGTGACCGTTACATTCATGCTGGCGGTGAACTGGGCAAGGTTGCCGGCGCTGTGCCGTTTCGAACCGGCGACTTGCTGGGCGCCTGACCTCCGATATACGTTTCTCATCCTGCCATGAACCCTGCTTCGCCAGCCGCCGACCTCACGCCCTCCGGCCCCCTACTGGAGGTGACGGACATCCATAAGCGCTTCGGCAGCAACGAAGTGCTCAAAGGGGTGTCGCTGACGGCCCACGCCGGTGACGTGATCAGCCTGATTGGCAGCTCCGGTTCCGGCAAGAGCACCTTCCTGCGGTGTATCAACCTGCTGGAACGGCCAAACAGCGGAAGCATCATGCTGGGCGGGGAGCAGCTTCAGCTTCGACTGGATCGCCACGGTGAACTGCAAGCTGTCCAGCCGGCGCAGTTACAACGCCTGCGTACCCGTCTGGCCATGGTTTTTCAGCATTTCAACTTGTGGGCCCACATGACCGTGCTCCAGAACATCATCGAAGCCCCGGTGCATGTGCTGGGCATCCCGCGTGACCAGGCTGTGGAGACGGCCCGACGGTATCTGGAACGGGTGGGGCTCAGAGGCGTTGAGGATCGCTACCCTGCACACATGAGCGGAGGTCAGCAGCAGCGGGTTGCCATCGCACGGGCCCTGGCCGTAGAACCTGCAGTCATGCTGTTCGATGAGCCGACCAGCGCGCTTGACCCGGAACTGGTGGGTGAGGTGCTGCGTGTCATGAAGTTGCTGGCGGAAGAAGGCCGCACCATGCTGGTTGTCACGCACGAGATGGGATTTGCACGCGAAGTGTCCAATCATCTGATCTTCCTGCATCAGGGCCGGATTGAAGAAGAAGGCCCTCCGGCCGAGGTGCTGGGTCGCCCACGCAGCGAACGGCTGGCACAGTTCCTGTCCGGCAATCTCAAGTGAAGCCTGTGCCTGGCGGCAGCGCCCCGATGCCGGGAATTGCGGCATCTGAGCGGCGCATATGTGCCATTCGGACAACCTGAATCCGCGCGAACATCGCAACTACGGCGAGGCCTTTGGCCACAGCCCTTCCCTTCAAGAGCAAAGGAAATGCGATGAGCACGCTGGAATCCCTTCTGTCGAACACCTCCCGCAGTGGCGTAGGTACCTCAGCCCTGACCGCACTGGCCACCCAGATGCAGGGCAAGCTGGTTCGCAAGCTGGATGCCGATGGCAATGGGAGCGTGGACCAGGGCGAGTTCAAGGCTGCGCTGGACAAGCTGTCCGAAAAAATGGGCATGCCCGTGACTGAAGATGCCGATGCGATGTTTGCCGGCGTGGACGCCAACGGAGACGGAGCCCTGGACGGAGGCGAACTCGTCAGTATGGTTTCTGGCCTGCTGCAGTCGGCTGGCGGCAGCAATAACACGATGGCCAGCTACGGTGCGCGGTCTGCGATGGAGTCCAGCCCGGAAGACGGGCTGTTTGCCCGACTGGACAGCGATGGCAACGGCCAACTCTCCCGCGCCGAATTCATGGAGGGAGTGAACCAGGCCCGCTCCCGCATGGACGGCGCCCAGGGACCTGTGGTGCACCGTTTCGCCACGTTCAGCACCTTCAGCACATTCGACATGGGCGGGATGGGAACGGCGGGAATGTTGCCGGGGTGGATGCCCATGGGCTGGGCACCTGTCGCTCCGGGCTTTCAGCTGGCACCAGCCGCACACGCCCACGCAGCGCCTTCAGCCCCGCCAGCCGCTTCGCAAGGTGTTCCCGTTTCCGCTGGGGCACCCACGACAGCGTCCGCGGCCCCCGCACCTGAAACCATCAAGCCTGCCGACGCGCTCAACGCCCTGCTTTCCGGAGCAGACAGCGACCAGGATGGCCAGATCAGTGCCTCCGAACTGTCAGCACTGGTGGCGCAACTCGGGTCGCAGCTGGAGGCCGCAGCCCAGCTCACCAACCGCATGGCCCCCCTGAGCGGCAGCAACGACAGCGCACAGGCCTGACCACTGCATCATCAGGGGTGCAGCGTCATTTGCCGCACCCACTGATCGGGCCGGATGCGCAGAGGGCGAAACCGAACTTCGGACCATTCCTGGCTCATGTCCCGGTAGCGCTTTGACATCACGTGCCCACCCTGCCCTGTCTGGTAGATGAACAGGTCCTGGCCAGCATCGGAAAGATCGTAGATGGCCCTCAGGCTGGCGGCATGCCGATTGGCAAACGGCGCATCAGCCTTGTCCAGGTGGTACTGGCCCACATTGAGCGTGAATGGATCTCCACCTGTCGGAACCCTGACCTCAAAGAGCGGTGCCAGAGACGGCACGTTGCTGAACGGCCGGTGCACCGAGATGGCTGTGTGAGCCCTGTCCCATCGCCACGCCCGCAGGTTGTGCCCCTGCTCATGGGCAATCCGCTCCAGCGCACGGTCCAGCGCGGCAGATACCTCCACCGCGCACCCCTGCGGCCCGCACCAGTCGGCATCGTTGCGCTCCAGGATGAGCTCGACTGCCGAGCGGAACAGGCGTTTGCCATACAGGCTTTCAAACCGGGTAGCGCCCAGGCGCCCACCGATCACGCCCCGGGTGAACTCGTCGGCCCAGACGCTGTAGATCAATGGACCAGCCGCATCACCCCGCATAACGCCATCAAAGTCTTCCAGAACCTGCAATGCCCCCTGCCCCAGCGCATGCGTGGGTTTGGCCGCCAGCAAGTACGGCAGCAACCGTCGCGTCGATTCCGCATGGAGGTCGCCCTGCATGGCACGAAAGCTTTCAGGCGAGTGGCGATCGCGGGCCTGCAGCATTTGCTCGATGCGCTGCTGACGGTAAGGCATCACCCAGTCCTGGGTGAGGAAATGTGGATAGTCCGGCCCATGTATCCGCTGGTTGGCAGTCGCGATCCAGCCACGGGAGCCATCGTCGGCAGGGGTTTCAGAATAGGGTAGCCAGCCGGTCCAGTCGTAGCGCGCGTCCCATCCGGGCGACGGAGCTACCCCCCGAATGTCATTGTCGGGGTGGCGCAGCGGCACGCGGCCAGCCGCCTTGAAGGCAATCCGGCCCGACCGGTCGGCCATGAGCACGCTCTGCATTGGTGCATGCATGTGCGAGAAAGCGTCGATCAGCTCGTCAACCGAGCGGGCCCTGTTCGCCGCAAGGCTGGCGTCGATGTTGCGCAAATCGTCGTCCAGGGCCGTCCAGCGCAGGGCCAGCACATAGCGCGAGGTGTCAATGACCTCACTGTGGCGCGTCTGCGCATCACTGATCACCGGGCCGTGACGGGTGTGCCGGACCCGATGCATAACGTCTGTCTCACCCTTGACTGCGATCCGCTCCACACGCTCCTCGAACTGGGCCCACTGCGGCTCGCCAACATCGGACGGCACCCGGTAGAGTCCGGGGTTGCCGGGGTGAATCTGCTCCAGGTACAGGTCCTGAACGTCTGGGCCGGTATTGGTGAAGGCCCAGGCAGCCTCCGGTGTGCGTCCAAGCACCACCACCGGCGCTCCAGGCAAAGTGGCCCCCACCACGTCCACACCGCGCAGGTCGTCGACATCGGGCGACTGTAATCGGGCGAAATACCAAAGCGCGGGAGCGCTCAGCCCAAGGTGGGGATCATTGGCCAGCAGCGGGGCTCCACTCTCACTACGTTCTCCAGCCACCACCCAGTTGTTCGAGCCCTTGCCTTCACTGGTACCTGGTTCGTCAAGCCACGCCAGCGGACTGCGCGCACCTTGCGTGCGCTGCTCGACAGCAGGCGCCCGGCGGTACAGGTCAAGTCCCTGATAGAGCGCTGCCAGATCGGCTGTCGCCACAGGCAGCTCGCCAGGGTACGGCGGAAAAAGCGTCCAGAGCGCTTCGGTGTCAATCACCTCGAGTGCCGTCAACCGGGCGAACTCGGTGCCCCAGTTCCCGCCCAGATCAAGCGCCATCATCACCGACCATCCCACGCTGTCTTCAGGTGTCCAGTACTGGCCGTTGCGGGCCTCCCCGGCTGGATCGATGCCCAGAACATGGAACTCTGGCGGCAAGGCCTGACGTCCTTCGGCAAAAAATGCATTGACGCCATCGCTGTAGGCGCGAAGTGCGATGCGCGCGTCCTCGCTGAGTGCCTGCAGCTGCCGTTGGGCGACCTGATGGATGCCCAGCGTGCGCATCAGCTTGTCGGTTTCAAGCGTGGACGCACCAAACGCTGCTGACAGCTCGCCTCGCATCAATCGGCGGTTGAACTCGAGCTGCCAGGCACGTTCCTGCGCGTGAACGTAGCCCAGCGCCATCCAGGCGTCCCGCGGGTCCTGGGCCAGAATGTGCGTCACATCGCTGGCGTCGCGATTCACCTGGACCTCATGGCGCAGTCCGTGCAGTGCCAGGCGCCCATCCTGCTGTGGCAGGCTGCGCCATCCGTAAACTGCCACCCCCACGATGAGCAGCAGCAAGAGCCCGAGAAGAACAGCCAGGAGCCGAATCACCCAACGCATCGCTTGACCTCTTGCAAGAGCGGCCGCCAGTCTGAGCACAGGCCTACTGCAGGCGGGAATGTCCGAGCACCATGGCGCCGTCAACGAGTTTGAAGGTGACGGTGGGAGCACTGTAATCGGTGAACGGTGTTCCCATCGCAATCTCACCGTCACTGTGCAGCAGGCATTCCTGCCGCCGCAACGAAATCACGTTGTCGGTACCGGAAAACCGCACAAATGTCCCATAACTGCTCACGTCTTCCAGCACGTAGTTGCCGGAACGGATGTCCAGGGTGGCATGGATTCGCGAAACCCGCGGGTCGTTGACCACGAAATCGGCCTCCGGAATGCGACCGATCTTGACAGGCAGATCGGTGATGTCGAAAGCGCGACTCGCGTCCAGCCAGCCCAGCTGTATGCCCCCGAAAACCGATTCGGCGGTCATGGCCTGCGAGTGAAGATCGGACGGCAGTGTCAGAAACTCGGACAGCATCTCGGGCTGCCATTCGATCCGAAACACTTCGCACGGCTCGGCACGCCCCTTGATCCGCATGGGTCCGAGGCTGCGACTTCGAACACCGTGACGCGCACCAAGCTTGCGGATGACCGTGTCTGTCACCAGGATCTGTTCCGGGCCTGCCAGATCGCTCAGGCGCGAAGCCACGTTGACAGCATCACCGAAGCAGTCACCATCAACCTGTACAACCTGTCCCCTCGCCATGCCGATCTGCATCTGCAGCTTGAGGTGCTTGGGCCACTGGGCCACGCGCTGGGAATGCTCCTGCTGGATCTGCGACATGGTCTCAACCGCCAGCCGGTTGTTGGTGAACGAAAGCAAGACGCCATCGCCCAGCATTTTGACCACCTTGCCGCCGTTCTCCAGGCCCTTGGCCCCGATCCACTGCGTCAGCTTGGTCACTGCCCGCGTTGCCCGGTCGTTGCCCAACGTCTCGAACACGGAGACGCTGCCAGTCAGGTCGACAAAGGCAATGGTCAGTTCAGCCATGAAGGGAAAAACAGTAGGTGTGGATTAAATCACATGCGCCGAGGGGCTTCGGCCGCCTACATCCTGCCACCGAGCCTGAGAACTATGTCACGGAAGCGGCCATCGTGGCACCGTTCGTCGGCCACCCAGTTTGCATTTCTTGCCTTTGGTCGGGCATCCGATCGCATTACCGGTTGACTGGAGCCGGCGGCACGGATCACGGTTTCTATTTCAAAGGTATGCAGATGTTTCAGGAAACAAGTGAACCTCGATCGGTAAATCCATGATTCATCTGTTGTTTTTTTTGATTTTTATGGTGGATACGTGCTTGCAAGCAAGTCCCTCCCCGTATATCGTTCAGTCTCAAAACCAGTGTCGTTGAGGAAAACATCATGCGTCTCATCAAGCCAGGCTTGCGTAACAGCATCTCGGCCCTGCTCGGAACCGAAGTCAGAAAGGCTTCGCCCGAGGCCCTGGAGCCAGTGCGACAGGCCATGCTGGGTGTCCTGGGTGATGAAGGTGCCAGATTGCACCCGCAGCTCAGCCGGAAACTGCGCTACCTCCATGACGCCCACGCTCTTTGGTACGCCCGTGCCGAAATGGTGTCTGCCCTCAGCAGCATGCACGGCGAAGCCAAGGCGGTCACCATGGTGCAGTCACTGACGCCGGTGTTCAAGGGGCTGGTTCCCAAGAGCCTCATGGACGCTTCAAGCCGCCAGCGTCACTGAACCGCAGTCCCCTCCGCAGCCGCCGATTCATTCAACCCCAATACAGCAGCGCGTCGCGTCCATCCACCATCAGCGACACCCGCTCGCCGACCGGCAACAGCACCTTGGTCGGCACATGACCAAAAGGCAGCCCGGTCAGCACTGGCACCTTCAGCTGTGAGCGCAGCCAGTCCACCACGGTCTGCAACCTGAATCCCCTGTCGTGGGGCACAGCCTTGTAGCGGGTAAATGCGCCCAACAGGATGGCCTTCTGACTCCCAAGCACACCTGCGTGCAGCAATTGCGTCAGCTGACGTTCGATCCGGTAGGGGTGCTCGTTGACGTCCTCCAGGAACAGCACCCCCCCCTTTACGGGCGGCAGGTATGGCGTTCCGACCAGACTCCCGAGCACCGAGAGATTGCCACCCCAGAGCATGGTCTTGTTGACCTGCATGTGCGGCAGTCCCGTCTGGCGATCAACCGGCAGCCATCCGGCATCCCTGGTGGGCAGGCGCCAGCCGCTCCCCTCGCCCTGACCGCACAGAAGGTCGTCAAAGCAGGACTGCATGATGTCATCAGGTTCCTCTGCGCCAAAATCCTCACCCAACGCTGGACCGGCCCAGCTGACAGCACCCGTGCGGGCCAGCAGGGCGCACTGCAGCGCCGTGAAGTCGCTCAATCCGACAAAGCGTGTGCCTCTCTCAACCGCTTTCGCCAGTTGCCGGTAGGGCAAGGCCGGCAGGATGCGAGTGAGCCCATAGCCCCCGCGGGAGATCAGCGCCACATCGGCGCCGCTGGCCGCCGCACGGCCTACCGCGGCCACGCGTGTGTCATCGTCGCCGGCAAAGCGCATGTGGCTGCTCAGCGCGGCCTCATCAATCTCAACCTCGTGGCCCAATGCCTGCAGGTGACGCACGCCACGCCGAAAAGCCACCTTGTCCCTGACGGCGCTCGAAGGCGAGTAGATGTAGATATGGCTCATGTTCAATCCTTGAAGTGTTCGAGCGCCAGTTGCGCGATAGCCTCGCCGTGCTCAGGCACGAAATGTCCTGCCTCTGGCAGCAGCACAGGCGGAGGACAATTGCGTATGTCTGCGTGCAGAGCCCGCATGACCGGCTCACCCAGAACCGGGTCGCGTTGGCCAATCACCATCAGGCTCCTGCCCTGCCAGTGGTGCCGCCAAAATTCGCGGGCTTCTCTGGAGATGGCGGCGCCCTCGCTGTCCGCAAACTCAGGCACCATGTCTGGAAAAGCACGCAAGGCGGCGCGGTGGCCCCGATCGGGAAACGGTGCGTTGTACGCCGCACACTCGCCGTCACTGATGTTGGGGTTTCCTCGGCGCAGAAGTCGGCCGACATCAAACTCGGGTCTCTGCCGGCACATGGCCCGCCAGTCGAGAAACCCGGGTGACAGAGGTTGTTCACCTGTCGCCAGCAAGGTATTCATCACCAGCAGGCCCTCGAACCGATACGGCGCGGCCATGGGCAGGGTCAGACCCAGCAGACCGCCCCAGTCTTGCACCACAAGCACGATGCGCCGCAGGTCCAGGTGCTCAATGAGTTCAAGCAATACCTGGCGGTGCCAGACAAACCCGTGTGCCTGTGCTTTCTTGGGCTTGTCGCTCCGGCCAAAGCCGATCAGATCCGGCGCGACCACCCTGTCGCCTGCGGCCAGCAGGGGCGGGATCATCTTCCGGTACAGATAGCTCCAGGCCGGGTTGCCGTGCAACAGCAGCCAGGTTCGGGTGCCGGCGTCGGGTCCCTCGTCCAGATAGTGCATCCTCAGCCCAGCCAGGGCTGCCAGGTCACTGACGTAGTTCGGCTTCCACGGGTAGCCTGGCAACGCCTCGAAAGCCGCGTCAGCGGTGCGCACCGCGTCTTCGCGCAATGGATGTGGATTGTTGCGCCGTTCCTGGAAGAAGGCCTTCAGCAGCGCACCGCCCTCTTCGGCCAGAACGCCACCACTCACGCGGGTCTGGTGGTTGAGGGACGGTTGGGCGAAAAGGTCGGTCACCGAGCCCGCCGCGCCGGTCTTCGGGTCCGATGCGCCAAACACCAGTCTGCCCAGGCGGGCGTGCAACATCGCACCACTGCACATGGCACAGGGTTCAAGCGTCACATACAGTGTGCAACCGTCCAGCCGGTAGTTGCCTAGGGTCGCAGCCGCGTCCCGCAATGCAACGATTTCTGCATGTGCTGTCGGGTCATGCGACTGCACAGGGCGGTTATGACCTCGTCCAACCACGATGCCGTCCCGAACCACCACCGCGCCCACCGGCACCTCGCCAACCTGGGCTGCCAGCTTCGCCTGATCCAGCGCTTCGCGCATCCACCGCGCGTCGTCGTCATTCGATGGAAGGGCCGAATTCACCGCATCACCAGCAGGACAGTCAGCAACGGCCTGATCAACCCGACACCGACACGCACGGCATCACTCCCACTCTATTGTCAATAGCTGGTCGCGACTCAGAGGGAAAGCGAGTTGCGTGACAGCCGCGAACGGGCTCGATACCGACAGATCTACCGTCGCATTCTGGAGCCCATCACGAGGCTCATCGCTCTCGGACTCATTCGTTGATGGTTCGCCGCAGCGATTGGAATGCGAAAGTGGCATGTTCTGTGGCGCGATGACGGTATCGGATGCTCTCACCGGAGGGAGAAGACGGTACTGTATGGGTGGATGACGGTATCACAACCTTCTTTGCTCGGACCTGCTCGGTGCACGCTGATCGTTGGATCACTGATGCACGATTTGAGCCTGAATCCAGCATTGGGACTGAAACCCTTTGCTCTCACAGTGTAGGTGTTGCTTCTACCGGGAGACGCACCGTGCAGCACCACAACATCAATCCCCCTCAAGACCAAAGCGCCCCTCCTACGGCCGCGCTCCTACGCATGCGCGCCGTCATGAAGATCACCGGCCTTGGTCGATCAACGATTTATCGTTTGATGGCGAGCCATGAGTTTCCGAACCCAGTGCGGCTCGCTTCGCGCGCCGTGGCTTGGCGAAGAGCTGACATTGATTCTTGGAGCCAGACTCGGCCCACTGTGGCTCACTAGCACAACGCTGAGTGAAGTGTGCCATGGGCCTGATTCACGATCCGAACACCAGAACGTGGAAGCCTGGTGACCTGGTCATCCACGACTCGGACGCCAAACGCACGGACATGCTCATGATTGTGCTGGGGCAAGATGCCGCAGGAGTATTTCGAACCCGCTACGCGTTTCCCTGGGCCCAGCCAAGACCGTGGCGCCGCAAGATGTGGCGCAACACGGTCGAGTGGCTTCACGACCCTGCTCGTTTCGGGATCACAGTGCCGCGACTGTCGAGCCCCTCAAGCAAAGATCTTGAGAGTAGCCCCAAGCAACATCAGACCGAGAACCGCCCCACCCCATCGCCAGGTGGTGAAGCGGTAGCGGTGGTTCAACCAGATGGCTCGACGAAGCCGGGCAACTGACAGGGAAAAAGCAGCCACCGCCAACACCGTGCTGACAACACCAAGCGGCACGCGAGACTGGAAAACAATCAGAACGGCAAGCAACGGCCAAGCGACCGCGTCCAACACGGCAAGAATCTTCCTGCCGGCCCATTGGGGGGCATCCGGCCCTGGTTCCCGAGCGACCAACAGCCACATGGTGTGTCTCCTTGTTCAGCTCTTAGCAGAGTGCCACTTTCCTTGCGTCGATTCATACCGCACGGCAACCGTATGTAATTTCTGTTGGCGCGCACGATCCGTCTTCCCCTTGGATCAGCCAAAACAAAACACCACTCGTTACCACTCAGAAGCGATTGACACCTGAAAACCATCGACACATTTTTCGTCCGCCCCCCTAAATGGCGAAGGTTGGCAACCGCGACAGACAGACATTGGGAGGTACCCATGCTGGATCGTGAACAGTTGGAGACTTTTGCGGTGGTGATCGAGCAGCAAAGCTTTGAAAAGGCGGCGACTGCGTTGAGCATCACCAGGGGTGCTGTGTCACAGCGCATCAAGGCCCTGGAGGAATCGTTGTCCACGGTTCTGGTGCTCCGGGACCGCCCCATTTCACCGACGTCGGCAGGCGAGGTTCTGCTGCGGTACGTGAAGGCGCTGAGGGTCATGGAGGGATCGGCTTTGCAGGAGCTGACGCCCCAACCCAATCTGCATGCCCCCATTCCGCTGTCCATTGCGGTGAATGCGGACTCATTGGCCACCTGGTTCCCGGCTGTGCTGAAAGAGCTGCTGTTGAGCCTGTTGGCGCCGATTCAAATCTGACCAGGTGTGCCGATTGAATTTTGACCAGGGGCCTGAACCGGGTTTTTTGATGCCCGGCTGTGGATAACTATACGGTCATCGCTGCTTCTTGAATCTCCTTGTCGCTGCGTTGTGGATTGCGGCCAGCAAGCCGTGAAGGGTGTAGCCCGCAGCGGCCTGCTGGCGGCCGGGCAAATCAGAATGGTTCGGGCTCTGTAGCCTGCAAGGCCGACTTCCCTTTGTCTCTTGCCTGCTCACGTGCTTTGCCCTTGGCCTTGACCTGCGCTGAGCTGTGGCGGAACCGGTAGGACTCGTTGCCCGTCTCCACGATGTGGCAGTGGTGCGTCAGCCGGTCCAGCAGTGCCGTAGTCATCTTCGCGTCACCGAACACGCTGGACCACTCTGCAAACGCCAGGTTGGTCGTGATCAACACGCTGGTGTGCTCGTACAACCGGCTGAGCAGGTGGAACAGCAGCGCCCCGCCAGCCTGGCTGAACGGCAGGTAGCCCAGCTCATCGAGGATGAGCAAGTCCACGTGCAGCAGGCTGGCTGCGATGCGCCCCGCACGCCCCTGGGCTTTCTCCTGCTCCAGCGCATTGACCAGATCGACCGTGGAGTAGAAGCGCACCCGTTTGCCGTGCTGGGTGATGGCC